>Ga0307505_10000880_pt1 | contig 28395 bp, 30 predicted proteins | sample 23_S_MG_FD_202183 | JGI IMG/M metagenome (GOLD analysis project Ga0307505, IMG submission 202183) | Soil microbial communities from Populus trichocarpa stands in riparian zone in the Pacific Northwest, United States - 23_S | ecosystem: Environmental > Terrestrial > Soil > Riparian zone > Trees... | reverse complement strand
TGCAGGACGGTTCGATCGTTCCTGCTGACCAGGCGACCGGCTGACACGAAACCAACCGTCGACTATCAGGAAGGCCCCGCTTATGGCGGGGCCTTCCCTTATCTCCAGCCGACCGACCGGGCCGAGGAGCCCGGGGGTGTGGGCGATCTCGACCATCGGCGAGCTCTAGACCGGAGCCCTCGCCTTTGCCTCGTCGATGCGAGCCGAGTTCAACCGTGGCCAGGCGTAGACGAAGAGCCCGAGCGTGATGACGGCGGCGACGATGTATGGAGAGCGGAGCGCCCACTCCCGCCCGAAGGTTGGTTGAGTGACCGCCACGACTACGCCGCCCAGAGCCGAGCCGATGGGCATCATCCCCCACCCCAGGAAGCGGTAGACGGAGTTGACCCGACCAAGGATGCGGTCCGGGATCAACGACTGGCGAAGCGAGACCGTGATCACGTTCCACAAGACGACGCTGATCGACATGATCACTCCCATCGACCAGAACACCCAGAACGACGAAGTGAGACCGCTGATGAGAAGGGTCACCGCGCTGGTCAGGATCGTTGTGAACAGGGACCAGCCCTGGCCGAGCCATCGGGAGACACGGTCGGCGATGAGCGACCCGATGACGCCGCCAAGGGCGAAGCCAGTGGTGAGCAGGCCGAACCTGGTCGCGTCGAGACCGAGGACCTCCTGGCCGAAAAGTACGAATGTGGCCATAGCCATCATGCTCGTGGCGTTGAGGATCCCGAGGGCGAGCGCCATTGGGCGGAAGAGGGGGTGGCCCCACAGCCATCTCACGCCCTCTTTCAGGTCGTCCCAGAAGGAGCCCGGGAGGACCGCGGTACCTTCTTCATCGTCCACTTTGGGGCGGAAGTCCCCGGCGATCATGAACACGAGGGCGGCCGCGACAGCGAACGTGGCGGCGTCTACGAAGAAGGGAAGAGCGAAGGCGACTGCGAGGAGGATGCCGGCGAGTGGTGGGCCGACGAAGGCGTTCATCACCATCTCTGCACCCCACATGCGACCGTTGGCCTTCTCCAGGTTCTCCTTCTCGACGATGGACGGAAGGAGAGTTTGCGCCGAGTTGTCACGGAACACCTCTGCTGTCCCGAGGAGGAGTGCGGCGACATAGACCAGGACGAGGAGGAGACCGGCGCTTGCCGGAGGTTCTGCCGCGCCGCTCGCGATGTCAGCGGGGGCGGACAGGTCGGCTTGTGTCAGGAGAATCGCCACAGCGATGCCCAGGGTGAAGACGAACCGAAACACGTCCATCCACGCCACGAGCCGACGCCGGTCGACCCGGTCGGTGATCACCCCAGCGGGTAAGGCGAAGAGCAGCCAGGGGAGGCGGGTTACCACCGCCACGGCCGCAATGTGCAGAGGGTTTCTCGTCAGCGCCGACGCCAGCCAGGGGTAGGCAATCGAAGAGATACCGTCTCCGAGGTTGGAGATCACCGAGGCGGTCCACAGCTTCCAGTAGCTCGAGCCGAGGCGGTTGCTCATGACTCCGGATCCGTGTCGGGAAGATGGGGGCGCTTGGTCGGGTACACGGCCAGGAGGAGCCCGTAGGTGGTCTCTCCGCCACGTGTCTCAGCGGTGAACTCGTGTGCCAACTCGATGAGCCTTTCCACCCACTCGTCCGCTCTGTCGTCGGGAATGCGGGCATATCGCAGGGTGCTCAGGGTGCCGGCAGAAGGATCTTGGATGTCGGCGAACTCGACGGAAGCCCTCTGCAAGAAGTGGTCCGGCGCCAACTCGATGCCGGTGTCGGGTCGATCGGCGATGAAGTAGGTCCGGGCCGCCCTGCCGTAATACTTGGCCTCGATGGCACGCACCATCTTGGTACGCACCACCCTGATCAGACCGGCTTCCTCGAGTACCGAGACGTGGTGCCCGATGGTCCCCTTGGGCTTGCCGAGGGTCTCGGCGAGCTCTTTGATGGTGGCGGCCCGCTCCAAGAGCAGATCCACGATTGCGATCCGGGTTTCTTCGAAGAGTGCTTTGAACTGCTCCGGCTGGTCGACGTCGAGGATGTGGTCCAGCTCGTAGTCGGGAGCCTTATGGTCGGCCATTCCGGTATGGTCGACTATTCCCGACCATAAGTCAAGGGGATGCAGCGAACCCAGGGTTCCAGACACCGCTCAGCGAAGTCTGGAACCCTGGGTTCGTGGGTCAGGCGAGGAGCTTGGCCTTCTGGGTGGCGAACTCGTCGGCGGTTATGACGCCGGAGTCTCTGAGACCGGCCAACTTCTCCAGCTCGTCGGCGGTCGATCCGGTGCCGGCGACCTGGCGGATGTAGTCCTTCTGGGCGCTCTCCATGGCTTGGTAGTCCCGGACGGAGCGTGCCTGCATGTCGCCACCGTTGGCGATCAGGTAGATCAGGGCTCCGAGCAAGGGCAGAACGATCAAGAAGAACACCCAGCCTGCCTTGGCCCAACCCGACATCTCGCGACGGAAGATGTCGCTGAAGATCGAGATGAGCAGCCAGATCCACATGATGAACAGGAAGAACCAGAGCATTGTCCAGAACAGGTCCAACAGGGGCATGCGATTCTCCTTCGAATCACTAGGGGGAGTGTCGATGCACTATACGCAACGGCCTTTGTCGCGTCCCGGTGGTTTGGGTCAGGCGTCAAGCCGCCAGACTCGTGCGGTCCACTGAAATCTGCTGCCACGCTGCTTGAGGGCGATGACCTTCTCTTTGAGCGCTGTGAGCACCGCGGGGTCCTCGGCGAGCGAGGAGGGCAACGGGATGTTGCGTTCGGTGAGTTGTCGCATCGAGCCGAACACCGATCGCGCCCGTTCGAGGATCGACGTCTCATCCTGGAGAGATCCGGTGGGGAGGAAGAGGCTGCCTCCCTTCTTGAGGAGCCGCTTCGACTCTTCGATCATGCGCATCGGCAGTTCGGCCCCGGTGGGCCCGCCGGCGAGTCCCGAGGGGAACCACCCGGAGACCCGGGCGATCTCGTCGGGGACTCCGGAGACGTCACCGATCACCACGTCGGCTTCCACCGAAGGGTCGAGAGGCCCGAACAGGTCGCCTTGGGCGAACTGGATCACATCGGCGACCCCATGGGCCGCGGCGTTGGCTGATGCGATCTCGACGGTCTCGTCAGCGGCATCGATGCCGTAGACGCGGGCGGCGCCGAGCTTGGCGGCAATTATCGAGAGGATTCCCGAGCCACAGCCGACGTCGATCACCACGCTTCCGGGCCGGATCTCGAGGGCGTCGGCTAGCAATGTCGAGATCGTGCTGGGGCGGAAGGTGGCATTGCCGACCATGAGGTCCATGGGTCCGAAGCGACCCTTCCAGGTGATCGTCTCAGCGGCCATGGCGGGAGCTTAGTGATCGTCGAGTTGGTGAAATCCCCCAGCGTCGACTTGCCATGAGCCGTCGAAAGCCTTCTCGATGGGCCCGACCACTTTGAGGAGGACAGTGCCCGCAGACGTGATGTCGCTGGCTGAGCGCCCCACGAAGACCTCGATCTCCCCATCTTCGACCACATAGTCGAGCCCGTGGTCGTAGAACCCGAGTTGGCCGACCGGGATGTCGAACCGAACCAGCGTCGATTCACCAGGCCCGAGGGTGAGCCGCGCAAATGCCTTGAGCTCGAGGACGGGGCGGGTGACGCTCGCCTCGCTGTCCCGTATGTAGACCTGGACCACCTCGTCTCCGGAAACCTCTCCGGTGTTGGTCACGGTCACGGACACCCGGGCGCTCTCTCCCTCCCCGATGGACGGTGTCTCGACGAAGGCCTCCGTCAGCTCGAAGTCGCTGTAGCCTAGGCCGAATCCGAACGGATAGAGCGGGGTGGTGGGACCGTCGACGTAGTCGCCCTGCCAGTGGGAGCGCCCGCCTGACACCTTGTGCCCATAGAAGACCGGAAGTTGACCCACCGTTCGCGGGAAGCTGATGGGCAGCTTTCCGCCAGGATTGAAGGTTCCGTCCAGGACATCGACGATGGCGCTCCCACCTTCTTGCCCGGGCAGCCAAGCTAGGAGGACCGCGGCGGATCGCTCGTGGAGATACTCACTCCCACAGGGACGGCCGACCACGAGAACGGTGACGACCGGTGTGCCCGTCTCGATCACTGCTCGCGCCAGTTCCTCCTGGACACCAGGGAGATCGAGAGAGGAACGGTCCCGTCCTTCTCCGCTGGTGCAGTCGACCGTCAGACCGGCCTTGTCACCGACGACGAGCACCACCACATCGGCCTCGGACGCCAACTCTGCCGCGTGTGCGATTTCGCCGGTGCCTCCATCGCTTGTCCCACAGCCCCTGGCGTAGGTCACCCGGTCGCCAAACCGGTCGCGAAGAACGTCGAGAATCGTCGATGCCTCCACGTCAACCGGCTCGAAGGGGACGTCCATTGGGATCGGAACGTCGAAGACGTTGTGCTGGTCCCGCACCTCGAGCAGTGACTCGATGTGTGCGGGGTACGAGTAGTCGCCGAACATGTTGCGGGCGGTGTCGGCGTTGGGGCCGATGACCGCGATCCGGCCGGGGTTGGAGACGAGTGGGAGCACTCCGTCGTTCTTGAGGAGGACCATGCTCATGCGGGCGACCCTCGACGCCAGATCCCGATGTCCAGGGGTGTCGACGGAGGCGAGGGCGGCCTCGGGGTCGACATACGGGTTCTCGAAGAGGCCGAGCTCGAATTTGTGTCGAAGTGTGCGACGGACGGCGTTGTCGATGGTCTCGATCTCTACGTCTCCCGTCTTCACGGCGTCGGCCAGAGGCGTCCCGTAACAATCCATCGAGGGAAGTTCCACGTCGATGCCAGAACGCAGGGCGAGCGAGGCGGCCTGGGCCTTGTCGGCCGCGAGTCGGTGGTAGACGGCGAGTTGATCGACCGCGAAGTAGTCGGACACGACGGTCCCCTCGAATCCCCAGGTCTTGCGGAGGAGGCCGTCGATCAATGTCTCGTTGGCCGCTCCGGGGACACCATCGAGCTCGTTGTATGAGTTCATCACCGACCTCAATCCTGCCTCGACCACCGCTGACTCGAAGGGGTGTAAGAAGACCTCGCGCACCTCGCGCTGGCCGAGGTGTGCCGGGGCCCAGTTCATGCCACCTTCCGACGCCCCGTAGCCGACGAAGTGCTTGGCGGTGGCGATCACACCCTCGGACAGGTCGTCGCCTTGGAGCCCTCGAACGAATGCGTTGCCCATGCGGGAGACGAGGTATGGATCCTCGCCGTAGGTCTCCTCGGTGCGGCCCCAGCGGGGGTCACGGGTGACGTCGAGGACCGGGGAGAGGCCCTGGTGTGCTCCGGCTAGCCGCATTTGGATGCGTATGGCGTCGGCTATCTCCTCGTTGAGGCCAGGCTCGAAGGTGGAGGCGACCCCGATAGCCTGGGGAAAGACCGTGGCGCCTCTCCCCATAAGCCCGGAGCAGATCTCCTCGTGGAAGATCGCGGGGATGCCGAGTCGGGTCTCTTCGACGAGATGACGCTGGATCTGGTTCGCGATCCGAGCGGCAGCGTCCGCGGTCAGGCTGGTGGCACCGGCGATGCGAGTCACCTGACCCAGGCCATCCCGAGTCAGCGGTTCGGCGCGCTCGGCCGAGTGCTCGCTGCCTGACATGAGCTGAAAAGCCCATGCCGATCCGAGTTGGGCCAGCTTCTCGTCGAGTGTCATCCGGGCGAGGAGATCTTCCACTCGCTCGGCCACGGTGAGGTCCGGGTCTCGGTATGAGGGGTTCTCGCGGTCCATGGTCTCCTGGTTTCCTGTTTCCCTGCTTCAGCCTTTGATGCCCTTGGCGACGAGCCCTCTCACGATCTGGCGTTCGGCCACTGCGTAGAAGAGCAGGGCCGGGATCATCGCCAGCGTGGTGTAGGCGAGGACACGAGCGGTGTCGGTGGTGTACTGAGTGGAGTAGTTGGTCACGCCAATGGGGAGTGTCCATCCAGCCGAATCGGTGAGGACGACCAACGGGAGTAGGAAGGCGTTCCAACTGGTGACCACGGTGAGGACGGCGATGGTGGCCAGCACGGGACGGGACAGGGGAAGCAGGACCGACCAGTAGAAGCGGAGGGAGCCGGCTCCGTCGATGATGGCAGCCTCCTCGAGCTCCCGGGGGATGGAGGCGAAGAAGGGACGGAGGATCACGATCGAGAGCGGGAGCTGGAACGCGACCTGGGGGAGAACGACCCCAAGGCTGGTGTTCAGCAGGCCGAGCTCCCGGACCACGATGTAGAGAGGGAGGATGGCCACGGCGACCGGGAAGAGCAGCCCCAGCACGAACAGTGTGTAGACGGCCTCCCTCCCCCGGAAGGAGAAGCGCGATATCACGAAGGCGGCCAGCGATGCTGCCGGGAGCACCAGGACCACCGTGACCAGGGCGATCGAGGTGCTGTTCCACACCTGCTCCCAGAAAGAGCCCGAGCCCAACACCTCCAGGTAGTTGGCGAAGATCCACGGATCGGGGAAGGCCACCGGGTTTGCGGCGAGCTGGGCCGTGTCTCGAAATCCTCCGAGCACGGCATAGGCAACCGGGATGACGACGGCGCCGAGTACTACGAAGGCGACCATGTAGAGCATCGCCCGCGCGACCGGAGATCGTCCCCGATAGCTCCGCTCGGGCTCGCGGCCCCGTCCCCGGATCGCCACGTCGACCATCAGGCGCCCCTCACCGTCAGAGCGCCGTCGAGGTCGCGACTGAGCGCCCACCGCTGATAGGCGATGGCCACGACCAGGGAAAGCACGAAAATGATGACCGATACCGCGCTGGCGTACCCGAACTGGAACCGTCTGAATGCCCAGTCGATGAGATAGGTGGCCATGGTGTTCGATGCGTTGACCGGTCCCCCTCCCGTCATCACCCAGACCAGGTCGAACAACTGGAGGGAACCGATGATGGCGAGGAAGATCGACACCCGCACCGTGGGACCGAGCAGGGGGACGGTTATGTGCCGGAATGTCTGCCACCAGTTGGCCCCATCGATGGCGGCGGCTTCCTCGAGGTCGTCGGGTATCTGCTGGAGGCCGGCGAGCATGAGGATCATGTGGAAGCCGAAGTATTTCCAGGAGACGACGAAGAAGACGCTGTAGAGCACGATGTCCGGGTTGGCGATCCAAAGACCCTGGAACGGCTCGCCGGCCACAGCGGAGACGCTCGCGTCGAGCAGCCCGTCGGGTCGGAAGATCTGCCTCCATACCACCGCGGTGACCACTTCGGACAGTACGTAAGGGGCGAAGAACAACAGTCGCATGAGGGAACGGCCCCTCAGGTCCTGGTCGAGCAGCACGGCAAGAAAGAGGGCGAAGGGAAGCTGGAGGAGCAGGGTGAGGGCGACGATGATCCCGTTGTGGGTCAGGGCTCCCCGGAAGACGGGGTCCTCGAACGCCTGAGCGAAGTTCTCCGTGCCGACGAAGTCGGTGAGTGGTTGCAGTCCATTCCAATCGAAGAGGCTGTAGCGGAAAGCCTGCCCGATAGGGAAGATCACGAAGACGACATACAGGATCAGCGCAGGGGCCAGCAGCGCCAGGATGATCGGCCACTTTCGCGCCGCGCCCCGGCGCGTCGGCGACGGGGTTGCGATCCGGGTCGCGGTCATCGGGATCCCTTCACCACTCCTAGACGGGCCGGACTATGACAGGCCGGGTGGGGGTCCGGCCTGTCATAGTCGGCGCTGGTGTGTTGGCTGCTACTCCCAGGAGGCGTTGACTGCGTCGACGACGTCTTGTGGCACCCCGTCACCGGAGAACAACGTGACGATCGAGTCGTTCACGGCCGCACCGACCTCGGGCGGGTAGGCCTGGTCGAGATAGAGCTGGACGTAGCCGGCCTCTCCGCGTGCGGAGATCACGTCGACCAGATTGGGATCGGTGATCGATCCTTCGCTTCCGACCGTCGTCGGCAGAAGGTTGGCCTCACTTCCGACGCGACTGGCAACGTCGACACTCGACAGGTACTCGAGAAACTCGAGCGCCTCCGGTGGTGCGTCTTTGCCGACGGCGAAACCGTTGCCACCGCCGAAGGCATCCGTTGCCGCACCGGCGCCACCTTCCACTTCGGGGAAGATGAACCAACCGAGGTTGTCATCGGCTGCGAGGTCGGGGCCGTTGGCCGACATGGTGCCGGGAGCCCAGTGACCCATCAGCAGCATGGCCGCCTCCGAGTTGGCCAGCACGGCTGCCGCACCGTCCGGCCCGTCCCATGGTGTCGCCAGGTAACCGGGCTGGAATGGGTCGAGATCGATGAGCCGCTGCAACTCCTCACCTGCCTGAACGAAGGCGGGATCGTTGAAGTTCTCGTCGATACCGGCCTGTTGCATCACGTCGGCGCCTGCGATGCGCAGCGCCATGTAGCCGTACCAGAACATGGCGGGCCACTTGTCCCCGGCTGCCAGTGAGATCGGGGTGATCCCGGCGTCCTTGAGGGTCTGGACGTCCTCGAGCATCTCGTCCCACGTCGCGGGAGGACCGTCGATGCCGGCCTCCTCGAACAGGGCCTTGTTGTACCAGACACCCACGATTCCGAGGTCGAAGGGAACGCCATACATGCGCTCGTCGATCTCCATCATGCTCGCCGCCGCCCCGTTGAACTCCGAGTCGAATTCGGCCGCGGCGTCGGTGATGTCCATCACCAGCCCGGCGTCTACCTGCTCGCGCAGGCCACCACCGCCCCAGGACTGGAAGATGTCGGGGACATCACCGGCCTGGAGGCTGGTCTGCAAGGCCTGTTTGAAGGCCTCGTTCTCCTGCACCGTGATGTCGATCGTCACGTTGGGGTGCTCGGCCATGAACTCATCGGCAACCGCCTGCCAGAGGCTCAGTCCGGGGTCGTTATTCTGAATGTGCCACCATTCGATGGTCACCGGTTCTTCCGTTGGCTCTACTTCGGTGGTGTCGGTTCCACTGTCGGCGGTTGTGGTCGTATTTTCACTGTCGCCGGCAGTGGTTCCCGTGGAGTCGGTGGCTTCTCCGCCATCCCCTCCACCACAGGCTGCGAGGACCATCGCCAGGACGGTCATCAGCAGCAGGAGCCTGCTTCGTTTCGTTCTCACCTGTCATTCCTCCTCTTCGCCAGTCCTTGGCTTGCTTTCCCGCCCCGGGTCCGCCCCGGGATCGGTGACTCGTTCTTTCTCTTCTTGGCTTTCCTCCTCGCGGTCACACAGCTCGACATGACTGCCTGATGACCAGTCGGGTGGGCAGTCGCACGTCGGTTTGGCCAGTGCCCGGCTCGTCGATCAGCCTCATCAGCATCAGGGCCGCTTCGAAGCCCTGATCCTGGATGGCGTGGTCGATCGTCGTGAGGGCGGGCTCGGCGAGCACCGACTCGGGGATGTTGTCGAATCCGACGACTGAGAGCTGTTCCGGCACGGAGATGCCGAGCTCGCGGGCGACGTTCATGGTCTGAATCGCAGAGACATCGTTGGCCGCGAAGATCGCGGTGGGCCGGTCGGGGAGGGCGAGCATCTCTCGGGCCGGTCCGAGTGCGGTATCCGGGTCGTAGCCACCCACCCGGACCAGGTCCGGGTCGATTGGGATTCCAGCGGCATCGAGAGCCTGGCGATACCCCTGTTCACGCAGCTCTGAGGAGCGAAGATCGGGTCGACCGGAGAGATGGCCAATCCGGCGATGCCCCAAGGAGATCAGATAATCGGTGGCAGCCATGGCGCCGGTGAGACTGTCGGAGGCGACCGTTGGGAAGCTGGAGGCGCCGACGTGGGGGTCGACCGCCACCACGGGGGTGAGTGTGTCCACATCGATGTCGAGCACCTCGGGCGTGACGAGGACGATTCCGTCGGTCAGAGTCCCTCCCAGTCGGGATAGATGTCTCCGTTCCCATCCCGCCTTCTCCTGACCCGAGTGCCCGCCGGCGTAGACGATCAGCTCGTAGCCGGATCCGTGGAGGGCGCGGGCGGCGCCCTTGAGCAGCTCGGCGGAGTAAGGCTCGATCTCGTTGACGGAGAAGCCCAGGACGTTGGTGCGACGGCTGCGCAGGCTCCTGGCCACGAGGCTCGACTCGTAGCCGAGCTGGTCGATGATCGCCTGGACCCTGGTGTAGGTGCCCGGGGCCACACCGTCTTTGTTGTGCATCACCCTGGACACAGTGGCGATGGAGACGCCGGCCTCGGCGGCAACGTCTTCGATCGTCACCCGTCGCTTAGCGGTTCTCATCGAGTCCAACTCGCCTGCCAGTCAGTCGTCGTCTAGATGCAGCGTCGTAAACGTTTACGTAAACGTTTACGAACTATAAGCAGACTGTCTTTCGAGGTGCGTGCGAATGGGGGTAAATCTTCAGATACGAGTCCCCTAAAGCGCGGCAGTGTGCAACCGAGCGCCCTCAGGGCGCGTGGCTGCACAGTCGACCAGAGGGCACGGTCAGGGGCGTCCCCTCATGACGACTCGCTCCGAAGCCGAGGGATCGCCGTCTTCGTCCTCGAGGGTGACCCAGATGGCCGGGTAGTCGGCCGGATCGACACCCGACCAGAGGACGATCGGCTCGGGGTCGCCGCGCAGGTGGAAGGTGCCGATGCTCACCCCGTCGCCTTGATCGTTCCAGACCCAACCTTCGTAGTAGGTGCCGATATCGGCGGCAGGGAGGTCGGCGATATCGAGACCGATCCACCATCCCGATCCGGCTTCCCTGATCGTGGCCTCACCGTTCGCCCCCGGGTGGAGGTCGGTGCCCGCTATTGCGATGATCTGCTGGTCGGGGGAGGAGAAGACTCCGGCGAGACCGGCGACGATCGTGACCATGGCCACCAGGCCGACCGCGGCGGCGGCGGGCGCAAGCCATCGACGCCGCGAGGCTGAAGGCTTTCGCTCAACGGGGGCGTCCTCGGCCCCGATGGCGGCGAGAAGACGATCCGCGACCTCCGGAGGCGGCTCGGCCCAGGTGGCTTCGCGGCCAAGCAAATCTCGAATCAAGTCGAGACGTTCGGCGTCCGGGGGCATCTGCCCCGCCGCTGAAGCGAGATATTCTGCTCGGTCTTCGGTCATGATCCCTCTCGACGAATACGGCCCCGAGGCTGGTGACGGTTCGCAGAGATCATGTCTCCTCCACGTGCTTGAGCAACTCGAGGAGCTTCTGGTGTGCTCGATGTGAGCGGGACTTCACCGTGCCCAGGGGAATACCCATGTGTTCGGCTATCTCAACATGGGTGAGACCGTCGAAGTGGCTCAACTTGATGACCTGCCGTTCCTCGTCAGGGAGACGGTCGAGTGCTGAGCGAACCTCGTAGACCTCCCAGATCGTGTCCAGTCCGGGCGGCATCTCGACGGTGTCGACGTCGTTGGACGTCACCGAGTGCCTCTGCTTGCGGTAGACGTCGATCGCGGTCCGACGGGCGATGGCGAAGATCCACGGGCCCAGTTCCCTTTCGGCGTCATAGGTGCTCGCGGCCTGCCAGGCCTTGATAAATGTGTGCTGAGTGGCGTCGGCGGCCAGCCCGTGGTCGTGGAGGACGCTCATGGAGATGGCGAACACCGGCCCGCGAAAGCGTTCGTAGACCGCCTTGACGGCGGCTTCGTCGCCGGCGCGGAATCGATCGAGCAGTTCGCGATCCACATCTGGAATTGTGCCAGGCCGCGAACCATGTGTCAGGCAGATGCGTATTAGTGGCAGCGATCGAGGAGACAATGGACTTGAGACTGCGCACCTTGGGCACCCTGGTGGTCGGAATCGCCGTCGTGGCGGCCTGTGGGGGCGAGGGTGGTGGCGACACCACCACTTTGGCCACCACGGAGGAAGAGGTCACCACGACGGCCGACGCCGGGCAGGAGCAGCCGGCCACAACCACCACGGCCGCCCCCGATGACGGCACCACCACGGCGGCCGAGATGATGGACGGCGTACACGTCGCCGACACCGATCTGGGCTCGATCCTGGTCGACCCCGACGGGCTCACTCTGTACGTCTTCACTGCGGACAGCGACGGGGAGAGTGCCTGCTACGACCAGTGCGCCTCGACCTGGCCCCCGGTGGACGCCGAAACCGCGATCTCCACAGACCTCGATGCGGCCATGTTCGGCTCGATCGAGCGCACCGACGGGACCCAGCAGCTCACGGTCAACGGGATGCCTCTGTATCTCTTCGCCTCGGACACCGCCCCGGGTGATGTGAACGGCCAAGGGGTCAACGACGTCTGGTTCGTCGTCGACGCCGACGGGAACATGCTCGATGCCAGTGCGGCCGCTGCTGACACAGAAGAGGACGTCGCCTTCGACTATGACTATTGAGGGGAATCCGGCCAGAGCACCGTTCTGTGCGGGTTTAGTGCGCGCCACGCGTACCTAACCCGCACAGAACGGCCTCCGGGCCCTCGACGGGCCGGTCTCTCTAGGCTCGGCCGCATGGATCTCAGCGAAGCCCTGTACACCACCCGCGCCATGCGTCGGGTGGCCCCAGACCCGGTCCCGTCCGAGGTCGTGGCGAAGATGCTCGACGCCGCAGTGAGGGCCCCTTCCGGGGGGAATTCGCAAAACTGGCGCATGGTGGTGGTCGACGACCCGGAGGTGCGCGGGCTGCTCGGGCCGATATATCGCGATGCCTATGCCCAACTCCAGGAGACGGCATACAAAGGACGCCGTGACGCGGCCCGAGACAGCGGAGACGAGGGCGCCCTGCGTGTGATGCGCTCCTCGGACTGGCTGGCCGAGAACTTCGAGCAGGTGCCTCTGTGGATCCTCTTCCTGACTCGCAACGACCCCTCAGGAGCCTCGATCTACCCCGCAGTGTGGAGTGCCATGCTGGCGGGACGCGGGGAAGGGGTCGGGACCTGTCTCACCACCATCCTGGGCATCTTCGAGGCGCAGAAGGTCTTCGATCTGCTCCAGATCCCGACGGACAAAGGATGGAGCCTCGCCGCCGCCGTGTCCTGTGGCTATCCGCTGGGGAGATGGGGTCTCGCCGAGCGCGCCCCCGTCGAGGATGTCTCATTCTCAAACGGATGGGGGCGGGCTCTCGACTTCCCGGTAGGAGGCCCCCTCTGGTCTGAGGAGTGATCGGCCCCATCGTCAGGCGATCAAGTTCATCCAACCGTCGAAGCCGGGCGTGTCCGGCGGCATCGCGATGTTCATCAAGAGTTGGGCGACCGCCGCTGCGGGGATGATCAATCTGCCCAGACGTGTAGGTCTCGAGGGCACGCTCACCATCGCCAGGAGCGTCAGCAACACGAGGGTTGCGGTCGGGGAATAGAACAGGCCCGACCAGCGCACGACGATCAGCCCCGCCACAGGGATGAGGAAGCCGATTCCGGTTATCGGGCGCCGCAACATGAGGAGGAGCGCAACGGCGATGTATACGGGGACGAAGGCGACGTTGCGGGCGACCTCGACGACAGCGCTCCACAGGTCGGCGAGAAGCGACACCTCGAATTGGAACAGCCCCAGGTCGCTGGTGATGAAGGCGAACGCGGAGCCGTCGAATCTCCACTCGAGGAAAGCCCAGCCGAGCACCACGGCCACGATGGGGAAGCAGAGCACCGAGATGAGAGCTCTGGTGGCCGCTGGCTCCCGATATTCCTGGGTGGCAGCCAGTAGCGGAGTCGCCAGGGCGATTGTGATGGCGTAGGCGAGAGCGGCAGGGTCGAAGAGGAACGCCGCCGCGATGAACAAGCCGGCCGTGAATCCCCCCACGGTGTCGTGGTCCTGGACGAAGCGGATAAACCCGGAAAGAGCGATCACCAACATCGTCAGGCCCCCGATGGTGGCCACGTCCTGGCTCGCCAGGTACCAGACCGACGGGATGAGGGTGACCGAGGCGATCATGGTCGCCTGGGTGGCTACGGGTACGCCCCGTTGCATCATCCGTTCCCAGGCGGCGTGGAGGGCACTCCCGGCGAGCATCGACGATACGACTACTAGGCCCGTGGCAGAAGCTCCCACTGCAAGGGCCAGGAGGATGGGCGCCGGCGGGTAGACGTTGCCGAGGTCGGAGAAGGAGAATCCGTCGGCCAACAGCTGTTGGGTCTGTGCGATCAAGGCCTGATGGCCCGGGCTCACATTCCCTTCGAGGACGGCCCAGACTCCCAGCAGAGCCAACGGTGCTCCGAGCAGCACCCGCAAGCCAATTCGCGCCGGCGTCTTGACCGGCCACTGACTCGCCTTATTCAGATTGGGTGGTTTCGGCGGAGCCTCGACCGACGGTGCTGAGACCATGTGTCGTTTTCTCCCAGTAGTGCGGTCTGACGACCAACTGCCATAGGGCCTTGTAAGAAGCGATGGAGTGCAACAACCAGTAGACCGGGTTGAGTAGCGCCCAAGGGACGAGTCGGTACGCCTTCCTCTTGAAGGCGCCCATCATGGAGAGGTAGACCATCAGGGCATTGCCGACGAGGAGATTGAACACACTCACATAGAGAACCCACCCGGGGAAGAACTGCTCCAAGGATGCGGGATCCACGACGAGGGAGACGACGAAGGCAGCCATCAGAGGTGGTGTCGCCAGGAAGGTCAATGGGGTGCCGCCTACCAGCAGCATGAACGCAGCCGCGCGTGTCGGCCCGATCACCTTGACCAGCCCGACCGGGTCCCTGAGATGGACCAAGGCGGTTTGCAGATATCCCTTGATCCACCGGGAGCGTTGTCTGATCCAGTTCCCGTAGGCACGGTTGGCCTCTTCGAAGGTGGTCGAGTTGATCACACCCACCGTGGCGCCGACCGCAGCCACCCTTATCCCGAGGTCGGCGTCTTCGGTGACGTTGTAGGGGTCCCAGCCGCCGATGCGTCGCAGCGCCGCGGTGCGGAAGTGGTTCGAGGTGCCTCCCAATGGGATCGGCAACTTGAGCCGGTCGAGCCCGGGGAGCATGTAGTCGAACCAGTAGGAGTACTCGAGGGTGAACATCCGAGTCAGGGCGTTCTCCCCGGCGTTCCAATAGTTGAGGGCAGCCTGGACACACACCAGGCTGGCGTCGGCCCGGCGAAAGGCCACAACGGCCTTCTTCAATTGATCGGGCTCGGGCTCGTCCTCGGCGTCGTAGATCACCAGGAACTCGCCGCGGGCGAAGGCGAGGCCGACGTTGCAAGCCTTTGGCTTGGTCTTCGGCTGGGAGTCCGGCACGGTGATCACCGTGATCGTTGCCGGGGGATGCGCCCTGCGCACTGCTTCCATCGTCTCCTCGTCGTCCTCCTCGAGCAGCAGGATCAGGTCGAGCTTCTCCTTCGGGTAGTCGAGCTTGTCGAGGTTCCCGATCACCTTGGCGACGACATTGGCCTCTTTGTACGCCGGCACGAGGACTGTGTAGCGGGGGAGGTCGGAGTCTTTCAGGGCGGCGAGCTCGTCGGCAGTCACCGCTTCCCACTTTTCCCGACGCAGCCCGACGATCGAGACGACGAACTTGAACATGACCGCGGCGAGGAACACGACGCTGACGAGGGCCGAAGACCACACGATGGTGGTCACCGGGGCCAGGACGAGCAGGACCGCGTAGACGGCCAGAGCAGCCGCGAGCACGACCTTCTGCCATGGGTAAAGCACGACTCTCGCCGACCGCTTCTGGTCGGAGAGCCAAAGACCGACCGTGGCACGGTCCATGACCTCATCCTCGAAGGCCTTGTGCAGTCCCTGGAGAATATCCCAGTCGGTGGTGGCCACGAGCTCCACGGGGTTACCGAGAACCTGCTCGATCTCCATGCGCAGATCGAAGGTGGGAGGTTCGGAGGTGGCGACCCCGATCCGCCCGTCGCTGAGCCTCGTGATGGGGATCCAACCCCATTGCGCCAGGTCGGCGGGGTCGAGATGCTCCAGAAGATCGAGGTCGAGCTCGGTGTGGGCCACGTCGACCAACTCCAGGTTCCATCGCGTGGCTAACACCCTGTACAGGTCGAGACGATCGACCAGGCCCTCGGCCATGAGGATCTGGCCCAATCTCGACCCTGTTCGCTCCTGGACGGTCAACGCCCACTCGAGCTGCTCCGCGGTGATCAAGCCGGCGTCGATCAGACGAGCCCCGATGGGGACGTCGTCGTCGAGGGCGATCGTCGCCGTGTATTGGGCCTCTGTTGGATCGATCATTGCCGGGGGTGTTGGGAAGATGCCTGTGTTCTCAACTGATATCGGTCGATCCATGTGGCGCCTGTTGAGCTATCGCGCCGGCCTTTTCATCGAGCGGATTAGCTTCCTGTGGATGAGGGCGCCTTGAAACGCAACACCTGGATCGTCATTGGCGTCGTGGCGATAGCCATTGGCCTCGGTCTCCTCCTCTCCCCATTGGCGAGTTTCACCAATGCCAGCGACACACAGACCTTCTCCGGTGTCACCGCCATCGAGTTCGATCTGGACAACAGCCCCATCGAGCTCCGGTCTGGTGGGGAGGAGGTGATCGTCGATTACACCTACTCGAGTGGCTGGTTTGGCTCAGCCGGGGTGAATCTCGATCAGAGCGGGGAGACTTTGCGTCTCGAGCAGGAGTGTCCCGGTTTCTTCATCGCCTGGGGGTGTCAGGCGTCGTTCGATGTGACAGTCCCCCCGGGTGTCGAAGTCTTCGGGTCCACGTCCAACGGCGCGGTGGTCCTCACAGGCATCGAGGGGCACGTGGACGTGACCACGAGCAATGGCGCGATCTCACTCGAAGATGTCACGTCGGCGGTGGTGGCCCGGACCTCCAACGGCGCGATCATCGGCGAGGGTCTCTCATCCGACGAATTCGACGTGGCAACCAGCAACGGCCGTATCACCCTGGCCTTCGTCACGGCCCCGTCGACGCTGTCCGCCCGATCGAGCAATGGCACCATCGAGGTGGTCCTTCCGACCGACGCACCGCCATTCGCTGTGGAGACATCGACGTCCAACGGTCGGGTGAGTGCCGACATCCGAACAGACCCGGCCGCTGATGCGTCGATCTCTCTGCAGACCTCGAACGGCGATATCACAGTCGGCTACGACGACTAGACCAGTCATACTCGGGCCATGTCGATAGGAGTCCTCACCGCCGGCGGAGATTGCCCCGGGCTCAACGCCGCCATCCGAGGTGTGGTGGCCAGGGCGACGGCGGCCGGCGCCGATGTGGTTGGCATCGAGGCGGGATGGCAAAGACTCATGGGTGGCACGTCCAGACGACTCACTCGTGACGATGTCCGCGGGATTCTCGGGCGGGGCGGGACCATCCTCGGCACCTCACGAATCGATCCCTATGTGCACGGCGACGGTCTGGAGTCGTTGCGCAATTCGCTGGACATCTACGAAATCGAGACTGTGGTGGTGATCGGCGGCGATGGCTCGTTGCGCACCGCGGCTCGTTTGCAGTCCGATGGCTTACCGGTGGTCGGGGTGCCCAAGACCATCGACAACGACATTGGGGGGACTGACGTCAGCTTGGGATTCCACACTGCAGTCCAGATCGTTGTCGACGCAATCGACCGGCTCACCACCACAGCCGAGTCACACAATCGGGTGATGGTGGTGGAGGTGATGGGACGGACTGCAGGGTGGATCGCCCTTGCAGCCGGGATGGCTGGCGGCGCCGAGGCGATTCTCGTCCCGGAGGTGGAGACCGACTACGCCGACCTGGGCCGCCGGATCAAGGCCCGACACGAGGAGGGCCACGACTATTCCATCGTCGTGGTGGCAGAGGGGGCGCCGGGGCCTTCGGGTGAGGTCTCCTCGGCCGGAGTCGACCAATTCGGGTTCTCCCGGATCGGGGGAGTGTGCAACGCGGTTGCAGGTGCTATCGAGGGTGTGACCGGTTTCGAGGCGAGGCCCGTCATCCTCGGATATCTGCAGCGGGGAGGATCTCCCACGGCCTTCGACCGGATCCTTGGCACACGACTCGGGATCAAGGCCGCCGAGCTCGCTTTGGAGGGAGCCACCGGGATGATGACCGCCCTTCGTGGGGACCAGATCGTGGCGGTGGACCTCGAAGACGCCGTGTCTCAGCCCCGTCTCCTCGACCCCGACCGCTACGAAGACGCCGCCTGGTTCCTCGCCTGAGCACCGCCAGCCCCAGCGAAGGGGTCTTCTGGCCCAGAGCCTGCACCTGGTAGCCCACGGGATTGGGGGTAGTATCACCCCCGGGTGAATTTGGGAAAAAAGCAACGCCGAATGGGGGCCAAGCGCGTCTTCGATGTCCTTGTCACCTTGCTCACTGCGCCCGTCTGGGGCGTATTGCTCGCCGTCGTTGCCCTGGTCCTCCTGGTCTTCGACCGTCCGCCGGTCTTGTTCCGCCAGACCCGACCCGGGCTCCACGGTCGGCCGTTCCAGCTCCTCAAGTTTCGAACAATGAGTGACTCGCGCGACGCCGCCGGCGCTCTCCTGCCGGACGCCGACCGGATCAGCGCACTCGGGTCGTTCCTGCGCAAGTCCAGTCTCGACGAGCTCCCCGAGCTGATCAATGTCCTCAAGGGCGAGATGAGCCTGGTCGGGCCGCGGCCTTTGCTGATGGAGTACCTGGACCGCTACACGGCGGAGGAGATGAGACGACATGACGTCCCTCCAGGTATCACCGGGTGGGCGCAGGTGAACGGGCGCAACGCCATCAGTTGGGACGAGAAGTTCGCGTTGGACCTCTGGTACGTCGACAATCATTCGATCAAGCTCGACATCGAGATCCTTGCCAAGACCCTCGGTCAGGTCGTGAGCCGTGAGGGCATCAGCGCCGAAGGTCACGCCACGATGCCCAAGTTCGGGGAGGAAGCGTGAGCCCTCTCGACACTGCGGCCGCCTATGAGTCCATGTTCCGCATCCGTCGTTTCGAAGAGACGATCCTGGACAAGTTCCAGACCGGGGTCTTCCACGGGACTACCCACACCTACATCGGCCAGGAGGCAAACGCCGTCGGGATCCTCGGCCAGATTCAGGATGGCGATGCTGTGTTCAGCAATCACCGCTGTCACGGGCACTTCATCGCCTACGGAGGTGACATGCGCGGCCTATTCGCCGAATTGATGGGCAAAGCCACCGGCATCTGCGGAGGTCGGGGTGGGTCCCAACACATTCACTGGAAGAACTTCTACTCCAACGGCGTCCTCGGCTCGACCATCCCGGTAGCCACTGGAGTCGGGCTCGCCGGCCGGCTCCAGGGTGCCAGTGACGTCGTTGTCGTCTTCATGGGTGATGGAGCTCTCGGCGAAGGCGTGATCTATGAGGCGTTGAACATGGCGGCACTGTGGAGCGCCCCGGTTCTCTACGTCGTCGAGAACAACGGGATCGCCCAGACCACCCCGATAGAGCTCGGTATCGCCGGGGAGATCAGTGACCGATTCGACGCTTTCGGCGTGCCGGCCACCGACCTCGTCTCCTCCGACGTGGACGAGATCGCCACGGTCTCGGGCGCGGTCCTCGACGACGTGCGCAGCACGGGGAGCCCGCGGGCTCTCGTGATTGCGACCAGCAGATTCGGCCCCCACTCCAAAGGCGATGACACCAGGAGCATCGAGCAGATCGAGGACATGCGTCTGCGCACCGACCCTCTTGCCATCCACGGCAGCCGTCTGCCAGACGACCAGAGACTTGGCATCGAGTCCATCGTTGAGAACGAGGTGGCGGTTGCCTTCGAGGCCGCTCTCGCCGACCCTGAGGCCGGCATGGAGCGGATGTCGGCATGAGCACGGTTCTCCAGTCTCTCAACGAGGCGCTCCACTCATCGATGACCGCGGACGACCGTGTCTACGTGCTTGGTGAGGACGTCCTCGATCCCTACGGCGGCGCCTTCAAGGTGACCAAGGGGCTCTCTACTGCCTTCCCCGACAGGGTGATGACCACTCCTGTCTCCGAAGCCGGTTTCGTCGGTGTGGCGACTGGCATGGCGTTGCGCGGTCTCCGCCCCGTCGTAGAGATCATGTTCGGGGACTTCGTCACCCTCATCACCGATCAGGTGATCAACGGTCTCTCCAAGTACGGGTGGATGTACGGCGGCGCACTTGAGATACCGATCGTGATTCGGACGCCGATGGGTGGGCGGCGCGGCTACGGGCCGACCCACAGCCAATCGCTGGAGAAGCTCTTTCTTGGAGTCCCCGGCCTTCGGGTGCTGGCACCCACCGCCTTCACGGACCCGGGTGCTTTGCTCCAGTCCGCTATCGCCGATGATGGTCCCGTCCTCTTCGTCGAGAACAAGTTGCAGTATCAACGGCGTCTCGACGATCCAGCTTTCTCGGACCTGGAGACGACCGTCCAAACGCAGGAGGGCTATGCCAGGGCGGGCACGGTGAATGTGTCGGGCGCGCCCCGTCCCCAGCTGACGATCGCTGCGTATGGGGACATGGCCGACAGAGCCGCCGAGGCCCAGGTCCGCATGGCTTATGAGTTGGAGGTCTTTGTCGAGCTCGTCGTCCTCGAACAGCTCGACCCCATCGCCCGTGACCGAGACCTTCCGAGTGCCCTCTCCGACTCGCTGCGTCGCACTCGCGCCTTGCTCACGGTGGAGGAGGGCACTCACACCCACGGATGGGGTGCCGAGGTGGTGGCGCGGGCATCGGAGAGCGTCAACGACCTTCGAGCGGTCCGCCGGGTCGCCGCACTCGACTCTCCGATCCCTGCAGCGCGCGGCCTCGAGGCGTCGGTACTCCCCGACGCCGACGCCATCATGTCAGCCGCTCAGAAGCTGCTGGGAGATCTCGATGGGTGATCACGTCGTCGTCGAAGTACCCCTCGTCAACCCGAATGAGCCCGAGGCGATGGTGGTCGACGTCGCGGTTCCCGAAGGCGCCAGGGTGGCCGAGGGTGATCTGCTCTGCGCGTTGGAGACCTCCAAGTCGGTGGAGGACGTCTACACCGAGGTCTCCGGATTCGTCTTCGGTCTCGCCGCCAAGCTGGGAACAACGGTCACAGCAGGTGAAGTGCTCTGCTACATCGCAGACGATGCATCCTGGTCGCCACCTGACACATCAGGTGACGGCCAGGAGGAAACAGTCCCCGATGACCTCAAGATCACAGGCCCGGCCCTGGCTGTGGCCAAAGAGCTCGGAGTCGATCTCGACGCTCTCCCCCGGGGGGTGCTCGTCACCGAACGCCAGGTTCGTGAGATGGCGATCCCGCCCTCCGCCGACATGCCGCCGGGCGACGGCCGCTCGGTCATCGTCTACGGGAGCGGCGGGCACGGCAAGACACTCATCGAGTTGATCCGGGCTGTTGGGGACCTCGAGGTGGTGGGGGTCATCGACGACACCGCAAATGTCGGATCCGATGTCCTCGGCGTCGCAGTCGTGGGCAGCCGGGAGGCCCTTTCTCGGATGCGAGGCGACGGGGTGGCTCTCGCCGTGAACGCCATTGGTGGGATCACCAACATGTCGACCCGGGTGCAAGTGACCGCGATGCTCATCGAAGCCGGCTTCGACCTCCCTCCTTTGGTCCACCCCTCCGCCTTCGTCGAGGCCAGTGCGACCATCGGTGCCGGTGCCCAGATTCTCGCACACTCCTACATCGGGTCCGCAGCGACGGTGGGCGACTCGGCAATCGTCAACACCGGTGCCGTCGTCTCACACGACTGTGTTCTCGGGGACCACGTGAACCTCTCACCGGGGTGTGTCCTCGCCGGGAGTGTGACGGTTGGCTCCCGCACCCTCCTGGGCATGGGTGTCACCACCTATCTCGGGATCGAGGTGGGTGCCGACGTCCGGGCAGGAAACGGGGCCGTTCTCAATGTCGATGTTCCCGCTGGTCGCCGGGTAGCGGCCGGAACCGTCTGGGACGGAGACACCTAGAGCTTCGGACCGGGTTGTTATTCTAAAGACTTCTTGCTAAAGAACTCTTTAGAGTCGTAGGATGAGGGTCTATGTCAGACCGTCATCTCCGCACCTCCGACCCGGTTCGGATCCGGGCGCTCACCCATCCCCTGCGTCTCGAGTTACTCGACGTGCTCGCCGATGGGCCGGCGACCGCCACTGAGTGTGCGCAGGCGACAGGCGAGAGTGTGGCGAGCTGTTCGTTCCATCTCCGCACCCTGGCCAAGTACGGGTACATCGAGCCTGACGAACGCCGAGGGCGGGAGAAGCCCTGGAAGCTCGCTTACACCAGCCGCGACCTTCGTCCCAGCCAGGAACCGGAGTCCGTTCGAGCTGTCGGCGAGGTGGCGCAACTTTTCGTGGACCACTCGGTCGAGGGGATCCGGCATTGGCTCGCCGAGGTCGCCAACGAGACACTGGAATGGATCAACGCAACCACCATCCACGGGTCTTCGTTCTGGGCGACCGCCGACGAGCTCGCCGAGTTGAGCCAGGTGATCCAGGACATCACCGCCCCCTATCGGGGCCGCAACGATCCTGCGAAGCGGCCAGAAGGAGCGCGGCCGATCAGCATGTTCGCTGCCACACGTGTCGACGTCGACCGGGAGCGCCGCGACCGGAATCGAACGTGAGCCCACTCAAGGATCCGACCTTCCGGCGGCTGGTTGCTGGCTGGACGTTCTCCAACTTCGGCGACAGCGTCCTCTTCCTCACCCTCGCCATCTGGGCCAAGGATCTGACCGGGAGCGATGCCGCCGCCGGTCTGGTGTTTCTCTTCCTCGGTCTCCCCGTTTTCCTGGCTCCGTTCGCGGGTCAGGTGGCCGATCGCTACTCGCGCAAGCGCCTCGTCATCCTCTCCAACCTCGCCGCCGGGATCATCGTCCTCTCGCTGTTCTTCGTCGACGGGCCTGGTCAGCTCTGGCTGATCTACCTGGTCACCTTTCTCTATGGGCTCCTCAACTACGTGACAGGAGCCGCCGGGTCCGGCCTGGTGAGAGACATGCTCTCCGACGACCAACTCGCCTCGGGCAACGGGATCCTGAACACGATCGACCAGGGTCTGCGTCTTCTCAGTCCGTTGGTCGGCGCCGGGGCATATGCGCTCTTCGGGGGGTTCGCCATCTCCGTGGTGACGTTCGCCAGCTTGATGGTGGCTGCGGTGATCATGTCGACCCTCCGCATCGAAGAGTCCACTCCGGAGAAGGAGCAGGTGACCTTCTGGCAGGAGGTGAGCGCGGGGGCGCGTCATATCCGCAGTGTCCCTGTGCTGACCCGGGTGACCCTCGCCCTGGGCTTCGCCTTCGCCATGACCGGTCTGGCCAACACCACCATCTTCGCCGTCATCGAGCAAGGGCTCGGGCGGGGCTCGGAGTTCTTCGGAGTCCTCGCCGCTATCCAAGGAGGCGGCTCGGTTGCCGGGGGCGTCACGGCGGCTCTTCTCATCCGCAAGTGGGGTGAGCGCTCCGTGGTCGCAATCGGTCTGGCGATGCTCGGTGCGGGCATCGGTCTGTGCATCGTGCCCAATCTCGCCGTCGTGATGGCAGGACATGTGCTGGCCGGCATCTCGATCCCATGGTTCGTGGTGGGTTTCGCAACGCTGAGACAGCGGCTCACTCCGGCACGGCTGCAGGGACGGGTTTCGTCGGCGTCGGCGATGGCGCTCAACGGCCCTCAAGCCGTAGGCACCGCCATGGGCGCGGTGCTCATCGGTGTGGTCGACTACCGGGTCTTGATGACCGTGATGGGCGTCTCGGTCGCCCTCGCCGCCTTGCCGGTCCTCCCGGGTAGTGCACGGAGGGCCGAAGAGCCCGCCTGAACAGCGAACCCAGGGTTCACAGCCCCGCTGAGCGAAGTCGCCTCTCGAGCTGCGCTCGAGAGGGAGGGAGTTCTCTGAGAGAACTCCAACCTGCCCGACGGGCAGGCAGCGCCCTCGGTTCGCAGTGGCTCGCCAATCACCGCTTCCTGAGATCGGAGTATCAGGATGTGATGGGTTCGCCTCTCCGTTGTTCGATGACCCAAGTCCTCGCCGTGGGCGCCAGCTTCCTCGCAGCCACCTTCCTGATACCGCAGATCGTGCGATTGGTTCGGACCGGTGACACGAGTGGCGTCTCGTTGACGTGGGCAGTCTTCGGTGTGATCACCAATCTCTCATGGGTCTGGTATCTAGCCAGCGAACGACTATGGACGGCTGCTTTGGCTCCGGCGTTGGCGGTCGGCACCTACGCGATCCTCGCCCTCTCCCTGGCGAGCCGGGGGGCGATCCTGCGGTGGGGATGGTGCTTGACCTACTCGACAGTCCTCCTCACCGCCGGCTTGGCGGGGAACGCCGTTCTCGGCTCTTTGCTGGTAGTGACGCCGGCTGTCCAACTCATCCCGGAGTTGACGGCCGTCTACCTGCATTGGCGCCCTCGCGGGGTTGCCGAGGCGACCTGGTGGCTGTGCGCCGCCGAGGCGGTCTGTTGGGGGGCATATGGTCATCTGGTGGGCGACGGCGCCCTCGTGGGCTACGGGATAGTGACCAGTGTTGGGTCCCTCCTGATCGTGGGCCGTGCGCGGAGCACTCGGCGCGGGGCCCAGGGATTAGGGCCGAGTCCTAGTGTTCCGCCATGGCGATTCCCGCTCGGAGTCTGAGGACGGTGGTCACCCCAACGAGCGGATTGTCCCGCCCCTCTAGGGGAGGGCGACGATGGCGTCGATCTCCACGAGGAACTCAGGAAGGGCGAGCGAGGTGACTACGAGAAGAGTGTTGGCCGGTGGTGGTTCGGGGAAGAACTCATTGCGCACGGCACCCACGGCGGCGCGATCCTCCAACCTGGTCAGATAGATCGTCGTCCTGGCCACGTCTGCCATCTGACCGCCTGCGGCCGCAACGACCCGCTCCATGTTGGTGAGTACCTGGCGAGTTTGGGCGGCTGCGTCGCCTTCGCCGACCAACTGGCCTTCTTCGTCGAGGGCGACCTGGCCGGCAACGTACAAGGTGCGGCCCGACACCACGATGCCGTGGGAGTAGTGGCCCGCCGGCGCAGCTACTCCCTCGACTTCCACTTTGGTTTTGTTGCTCATCGTGTCGACGCTAGACGTCGCACTAGCTGCCGAGGACTTTGGCCTTCTGTGCGGCGAACTCTTCCTCGGTGAGGATGCCTGCGTCTTTGAGCTCTGCCAGCTCCTTCAGCTGGGCGACCATGTCGACCTCGGGCTCCGCGGCCGGTGCCGCCGGCGGAGGCTGCGCGGCAGCCTGCTGCTCGTAGGCCTGCGCGTCTGCCTGATCGTTCCAGCGATTGGCTTGGCGGCGGGAGACACGGTTGGAGACCGCGGTGGCGGTCCCGGCCACGACCGCGGTTCGGGCGACGGTGCGCATGAGTCTGGGCATTTGGAGGTCCTCCTGATCAGGCTTCGGCGGCTTCGAGCTCGTCGAGCGTTGCGATTATGTCGTTGATTGGTATCCGCCCCTGTCCGACCAACTGTGCTCCGCTTTTGCGGAGGGCGGTGGCGAACGGTGCAGCCCAGGTGTTTTCGTAGACCAGTATCGCAGCTGCGCAGCCCGGCTCGATTGCGTTGCCGGCTTCCAATTGGTCCTCCTCGTCGAGTAGGCCTGAGGAGGCACCCTCGAAGACCGCGAGGTCGAGGAAACCGTCGGCGTCGAAGTCGGCGATGTCGATCGCCAGGACTGAGCCATCTTCTCGCTTCTGGATGAAGGCCATGTCGAGGATGTGGATGATCCCACGGTCGACGAGGTCGACCAGATACGGGAAGGCCGCTCCCTGTGGTGGTGAGTCGGCGGGCCACTCGACGATGAGATAGTCCACGGGGCCCATCATCATCTCGTCACTCATGGAGGGTCCTTTCGCTTGGGTCCATGTCTCCAAGAACATCGCGCCTCCACCTCTACTGGGCATCCCCCTCATTGGATGATGCGTGTCTTGGAGCCCCTCGGTTGACTCTGGAGGGAAAGGAGTCGATATGACGACCAGAGAGAGAAGTGGCTGGGCGGTTGGCTGGATGATGTGGGCTGCCGTCTGGATGTGGATCCTCGGCTTCTTCCATGCTTTGGCGGGTTTCGCCGCCATCGTGGAGGACGAGATCTTCGTGGCCACCCCGGACTACATATACCGCCTCGATGTGACCACGTGGGGATGGATTCACCTCATCCTGGGCATCGTTGTGCTGTTGGCAGGGTTCAGTGTCTTCAACGGCGCCGTTTGGGCGAGGACGGTGGGAGTCTTCCTGGCCGTCGTAAGCACGATCGCCAATTTCATGTGGCTACCTCAGTATCCGATCTGGGGCATCATCATGATCACTGCCAACGCCTTCGTGATCTGGGCCCTCACCATGCATGGCAGAGACGCCGCCGGCTGAAGACCCCCGTCCCCCGCATCGGATGGCACTTCGCATCCGGTGCGGGGCGACAATCGCCTCAACGGGGTGAGGCCGGGTGGATCGCCCGGTCATAGCCTCTTGGATATGGCACAGCGCTCCATCCCGCTCCGCAGCTCGGTGATCATCCTCGCTCTGGGTGTCACTCTCGCCGGCTGCTCGTTGTTCGAGTCCGAGGCCATCGACGTCGCTGCTGCCCACGAGCAGTTCTGCACCGACGTGGCCGACTATGTCGAGGCTATCGGTCGATACGGCGGGTTGTTCGAAGACGTCGAGCTCACTGTTGGAGACGTGAAGTCGGCAAGTGACGAACTAGAGCCGGGCCGGGCCGCCGTCATGGAATCGGCCGAGGTCTTCCAGGAGGCCGTCGCCGCCGATCCGGTTGCGGGTGTCGAGATCGACGTCGTGGAGCCGGAGTCCATCGAAGCTGTGGAGGACGCAGAGGCTGCCTTCGAGAGCGCCAGTGACATCGACGATCGGAGCCCGGTGATCGATGCCGGCGTCCGATTCACATCAGCGGCATACCAACTCGAGGTGGCCTGGGTCCGCTTGTTCGCCGATGCGGGGTGTCTCGACGGAGACGAAGAAGCCCAGGCTGAGGCCACGCAGTGGGTTTCCGACTACGTCTCGGCGATCCAGACCGACTTTCGTGCCATCGGCTACTACCTCGGCGAGATCGACGGGGTCTACGGCCCGATGACGATCGAGGCCGTCGAGCAGTTCCAGAGCGACCGGGATCTCCCGGTGACAGGGCTGGTCGATCCGGCCACCCAAGCCGCCCTGCAGGTCGAGCTCGGTGCGCGACAGTCGGCGCAAGTGGGCGGTCTCCAAGCCATCCTCACCGCCACCGGCCACTACACCGGTCCTGTCGACGGCGTGTGGACACCTGCAGTGGAGGAGGCGCTGAAGGCTCTGCAGGGGGATCTCGGGGTGCCCGTGACCGGCGTGGTCGACCCGGCCACCCTCCGGGCTCTGGAGGATGCTTTGGCGGCTGCAGGTGAGACGCCCGCTCCTCCCACCACCGAGGCATCAATGCCAACCTCGCCCGAAACCACCCTCCCGGCGGAGACGACCACGACGACGGCTGCGCCAGAGGCGACGACGACGACCGCGGCGCCCACCCCGCCGTCGACCGAGCCGCCCAGCGCCGGTCTGCTTCAGGTGCTCAGCGATGCCGGCGAGTTCAGTGTGTTCCTCGATGCCGTCGAGGCTGCCGGGATGACGGAGACTTTGAATGGCCCCGGGCCCATCACGGTCTTTGCCCCGACCGACGAGGCCTTCGCGGCTGCCGCGTTGCCATCAGATCCCGAGGTGTTGGCTGATCTGATCTCGTACCACCTCGTGAACGAGCTCGTCACCGGTTTCGACCTGCAAGCGGCGTCTTCGCTGGACACTGCGCACGGTGGCGAGATCGCCGTGCAGGTCACGAACGGGGTCATCGTCTTGAACGAGACCGCAACGGTGACGGTCACCAACGTCGATGGTTCCAACGGGGTCGCCCATGTCGTGAATGCGGTGTTGGTTCCACCCGAATGATGCCGAATTAGAGAAAGGCCAAGCGAAATGGCGATGATCAGTGGCGATGTCCTCCCAGAGTTGATGTCGGTCGTCGGAGGATCTGACTCAGTCGAGTTGAAGCTCACAATCCCCGACTCCTATCACCGCTCCACCGGTGACGCGCTGGACGTCGATCCCCTTCAGGCCGAGATCCGTCAGGTGGTCTTCTTCGACACCCCGGAACTGGCATTGAACGAGGCAGGTTTGGTGGTGAGGGCGCGTCGGATGGCAGGGGGTGACGGCGACACGGTGGTCAAACTTCGCCCTGTGGTCCCTGATCAGATCTCTGAGGACCTGCGATCTTCCGGCCGCGTGAGTGTGGAAGTCGACGCCATGCCCGGTGGCTTCGTGTGCTCCGCCTCGATGAAAGGGAAGAGTGACGCGGCTGCAGTCCGTCGGGTGGTCGGCGGTCAGGACCCGGTCGGATCGATCTTCTCGAAGTCTCAGAAGGCGTTCTTCAAGACCCATGCACCGGACGGACTTCGGATGCGAGATCTCGCCCCCCTAGGCCCCATCAACATACTCAAGCTCAAGTTCTCCCCGGAGACGCTGGGTCGAAAGATGGTCGCCGAGCTCTGGCTCTACCCGAATGGGACCAGGATCCTCGAGCTGTCCACGAAGTGCGCCCCCGGAGAGGCCTTCCAGGTGGCGGCCGAGACCCGGGCCTTCCTCACCACGCGGGGCATCGATCTCGACGGTGAGCAGCAGACCAAGACCAAGGCGGCTCTGGAGTTCTTCTCGTCGGCTTTGACGGCGGACTAGCCCCCAGCGTTTGGATCAGCCGGCGCTCAGTGCGGCGGCGAAGCCGACGACGGTCCACACACCCGCCTGTGAGCCGCCCTTCTGCATTGCGTAAGGCATGAG
>Ga0307505_10000879_pt1 | contig 28413 bp, 22 predicted proteins | sample 23_S_MG_FD_202183 | JGI IMG/M metagenome (GOLD analysis project Ga0307505, IMG submission 202183) | Soil microbial communities from Populus trichocarpa stands in riparian zone in the Pacific Northwest, United States - 23_S | ecosystem: Environmental > Terrestrial > Soil > Riparian zone > Trees... | reverse complement strand
TGTTCCATCCGCTTGAAGTACGGAAGGACATCGGCATAGCCCCAGCCAGTCGCGCCCTCGTCCGCCCAATGATCGAAGTCGCGGGCATGGCCCCGGACATAGACCATGCCGTTGATGGAGGATGAGCCTCCGATCACCTTGCCGCGTGGAGTCGCAAGCACACGCCCACCCAGATGCGGCTCAGGCTCCGACTGGAATCCCCAGTCGTATCGGCGCATGTTCATCGGAAACGAAAGGGCGGCCGGCATCTGGATGAAGGGGCCAATGTCGGTGCCGCCATATTCGACGACAATCACCGAATGCCTGCCGTCCTCTGACAGGCGATAGGCCATGGCCGAACCGGCGGAACCGGAGCCTATGATGACGAAATCGGCCTCACGCATCCCCGACATGCCTCACGAAATCGGAAAGCGAGACATTGCCGCCCGAGCAGACGACGAGGACGGTCTTGCCGGTCACATCGGCCTTGCCGGCGAGCAAAGCCGCCAACGAGGCCGCGCCCGACGGCTCCAGCACCAGCTTCAGCCGCTCGAAGGCAAGCTTCATCGCCCGGCGCACTTCTTCATCGGTTACCGTGACCGGCCGCGCGCCAGCGCGCGTCATCGCTGCAAAGGGGGCCGCGCCCGGCCGACGCGCCATCAGCCCGTCACATATCGAGGGAGGGCCGAGTGGCACCGTCTGGGGAGCACCGGCCGACAGCGAGGTGCCCATGCCGTCGAAACCGGCGGGCTCGACGGCGACGATCTCCGTCTTCGGCGAAAGATAGTGGAAGCCGAGCGAAACGCCGCCGATCAAACCGCCGCCACCGACCGGGCAGAACAGGATGTCAGCTTCGGCGTCCTTCGCGGCTAGTTGATCTATTGCCTCGAGCCCGGCCCCACCCTGCCCCGCTACCACCTCGGGGTCGTCGAAGGGATGAAGCAGCGTCAGGCCTTCCTCGGCAGCGATCGCCTGCGCGCGCTCAAGCGCCACTTCCTCGCGGGCGCGATCTCCATGCTCGGTCTGGATCACGCGGGCGCCGTAGCCACGCGTGGCGTCACTCTTGGCCCTCGGCGCGTCGATCGGCATGACAATGGTGACAGGCACGCCAAGCGCCTGCCCGGCGGCCGCCAATCCCTGCGCAAAATTGCCGGACGAATAGGCGACGACACCCTTTCTTGCCTCCCCCGCCGACAACTGCCTCAGCCGCCAGTAAGCGCCGCGAACCTTGAACGAGCCGGCCCATTGCAGCGACTCCGGCTTGACGAAAGCCCGCGCAGCGCCAGTGAGCGCTGCGAGAGGTCGCGCTTCCAGAAGCGGCGTCACCTGCGTGGCCTGCGCGGTCGCGGCGTAGGCGCGACGCAAATGGCCGAGATCGGGTACAAGAGGAGCGGTCATCGTTCATCTCTCGGAAAACGCTGGCGGCTCTCCAGCACGTTCAAGTCCATGTGATTGCGCATGTAGCGCTCGGACGCCTGCCTCAGCGGCTGGAAATCCCACGGGTAGTAGACGCCATTGCGAAGTGCGGGATAGACAACCCAGCGCCGCGCCTGGCTCTCGCGCACGGCGGCATCGAAGCGGTTCAGGTCCCAGCGAGCACGCACCTTCTCCATGAACCCGGCAACGGTGTCGGCATGCGACTGTGACGCCGCCAGATTGGACAATTCATGCGGATCAGCCTCGATGTCGAATAGCTGCGGTGGATCGGCCTCGCAGTGGACGAACTTGAAGCGCCCTTCGCGCAGCGCGACGATCGGGGTGATGGTCCCTTCGGCAGCATATTCCATCGGCACAGGCGCGCCGCGTGGAACCCCACCGGCAACGGAAACCAATGAATGCCCATCGCACCACGGCGCAATCGCGTCGAGATTGACGCCCGCGAGCTCGCACAGCGTCGGCACGATATCGAGATTGGAGGTCGCATCTCCGACTTTCCCCGCCCGGACACCGCCGCCCGCGATCATCAGCGGGACGCGCGCCGAACCCTCGAAAAAGCTCATCTTGAACCAGAGGCCACGCTCGCCCAGCATATCGCCGTGATCGGAGCAGAACACGATGACCGTGTCGTCCAGCATCCGCGTCCGCTCAAGCACGCCCACCAGCTCGCCGACCTTGTCATCGAGATAGGAGATGTTGGCGAAGTAGGCGCGGCGTGAGCGGCGCACCTGATCATCGGTGATGTCGAACGAGCCATAGTCGCTTGCATCGTAGAGCCGCTGCGAATGCGGATCCTGCCGCTCACGCGGCATGAAACCAACAGGAGGTTCGAGGTGCGCGCAGTTCTCGTAAAGATCCCAATACTTTTTCCGCGCGACATAGGGATCATGGGGATGGGTGAAGGAAACCGTCAGGCACCAGGGCTGCCGGATTTCATCCTCGGACGCGCGCGAAAGCTGATGCAGTTTCTGGATCGCGTGGAAAGCGACCTCATCGTCATATTCGAGCTGGTTGGTAGTTTCGGACACTCCGGCCGACGTGACCGAACCTAAATTGTGATACCACCAGTCGATCCTCTCGCCTGGCTTGCGATAATCCGGCGTCCAGCCGAAATCTGCCGGATAGATGTCGGTCGTCAGTCGCTCCTCGAAGCCATGAAGCTGGTCAGGGCCGACGAAATGCATCTTGCCTGACAGGCAGGTGTGATAGCCGGCCGCCCGCAGATGGTGGGCAAATGTCGGTATCGAGGAAGCGAACTCGGCCGCATTGTCGTAGACGCCCGTGCGCGAGGGCAGCATACCGCTCATGAACGAGGCACGGCCCGGCGCGCACAGCGGCGATGCGGTGTAGTTGCTGACGAAGCGGGCCGAGCGCGCGGCAAGCGCCTTCAGGTGAGGCGCGTGAAGGAAGTCGGCCGGCCCATCGGGAAACAGCGTCCCGTTGAGCTGGTCGACCATGATGATGAGAATGTTGGGTCTGCTCACCCCGCGCCTCCGCCCGCCAGCTTCATGTCCAGATAATCTTCCACGAGGGCGACGGCGCTGGCCGCATCCGGCGCGCCGGTCTTGAGCGCGCGGCGGATGTAGAGCCCGTCAATCATCGCAGCGATACCCTCGGCAGTTCGGGACGATTCCTGGTCGCCGAGAAGCGGCCTGAGCCCGCTCATCAGATTGGAGTTCAGCCGGCGGCCGTAGATGTCGAGCAGGCGTCGCATCGGCGCCGATCGCTGCGCCTCGACATAGAAGGCGAGCCATCCGGCTATCGTGGCGGGGTCGAACTGGGCTTCGGAAATGTTGACCCCGATCACCGCGCGAACCCGTTCGGCAGACGACCCCGCCGAACGCAGCGCGGCGACGGTTTCGCTGCCGAGCTCGCGCAGCAAATGCCGCATCGTCTCGCGCAGCAGGTCTTCCTTGGCGCCGAAATAATGATGGGCCAGCGCGGCCGAAACGCCGGCCCGGCCGGCGATATCCGACATGGTGACGTCGAGCGAGCCGCGCTCGCCAATGGCGACGATCGCGGCGTCTATCAGCGCTTTCCGGCGCAGCGGCTCCATTCCGATCTTTGGCATTCGATCTCCCTTACGCGACGCTATTTTTGATTGATGCCTCAATCAAGAAAAATCGCCCTGCTCGCAAATGCGAGCGACTTTACGGCGGCGCACAAAACGTTCATTGTTGAACAAACATTGCGGACGCGGAGCACCGACCTCCGTGCTATGCTTAAGCAAGGGAGAGACAGATGACCGCATGTATCGTTGGATGGGCGCACTCGCCGTTCGGCAAGCTTGCCGACGAGACGCTTGAAAGCCTTATCGTCAAGGTCGCGCGCGAAGCACTCGACCATGCCGGAATCGGACCAGACGACGTCGACGAGATCGTGCTCGGGCACTTCAACGCTGGTTTCTCGGCTCAGGATTTCACTGCGAGCCTCGTACTGCAGGCCGACGATCGTTTCCGCTTCAAGCCAGCCACTCGCGTCGAGAATGCCTGCGCCACCGGCTCGGCCGCGGTGCGCCAGGGCATCCGCGCCATCGAGGCGCGCGCCGCGCGCGTGGTGCTGGTCGTCGGCGCCGAGCAGATGACGACGACCCCCGGTCCGGAGATCGGCAAGAACCTGCTGCGCGCTTCCTACCTCCCCGAGGACGGCGACACGCCGGCAGGCTTCGCTGGCGTTTTCGGCAAGATCGCCGCCGCATATTTCCAACGCCATGGCGACCAGTCCGACGCGCTCGCGACGATCGCCGCCAAAAACCACAGGAACGGCGTCGACAATCCCTATGCCCAGATGCGCAAGGATTTCGGCTATGAGTTCTGCCGGACAGAGAGCGAGAGAAACCCCTATGTCGCCGGGCCGCTCAAGCGAACCGACTGCTCGCTCGTCTCCGACGGCGCGGCCGCGCTGGTGATCACGGATGCGACGACGGCGCTCAGCATGCGCCGCGCGGTCGCGTTCCGCGCCAACGAACACGTGCAGGATTTCCTGCCGATGTCCAAGCGCGACATCCTGCTGTTTGAAGGCTGCGAGGAAGCCTGGAGTCGTGCGCTCAGACAAGCCGGCGTATCGCTCGACGACCTCTCCTTCGTCGAAACGCATGACTGCTTCACCATCGCCGAACTGATCGAATATGAAGCCATGGGGCTCGCGCCCCGCGGACAGGGCGGCAGAATTGCACTCGAAGGTCAGACCGCGAAGGATGGCCGACTGCCGGTAAACCCGTCTGGCGGGTTGAAGGCGAAGGGGCATCCGATCGGCGCAACCGGCGTGTCGATGCACGCGCTGACCGCCATGCAGCTTACCGGGGAAGCCGGCGGCATCCAGGTGGAGAACGCCACACTAGGCGGTATCTTCAACATGGGCGGCGCCGCCGTGGCCAACTACGTCTCGATCCTCGAAAGGATCAAATGAAGCCATCCGCCATCGTCACCGGAGGCGCCTCGGGCATCGGGCTCGCGACCGTCGAGTGGCTGCTTGACGATGGCTGGCCGGTAGCGTTGCTCGATGCCAATCCCGAGGCGCTGGCGCAGGCGGAGGACATGCTTTCGGGCGAAAATGCCGTTTTCCTCGTTGTCGACGTGACCGACGAGGAAGCGGTGGCCGACGCATTCGATCAGGCCGTCGACGCACTCGGCCCACTGGGCGGGCTCGTTAATTCGGCCGGCATGGCGAAGGACGTACCTTGCCTGGAGACCGGCGCCGAGTTGTTTCGCCAGATACTCGACGTCAATCTCGTCGGCTCCTTCATCGCGTCCCGCGCGGCGATCGAGCGGATGGCCGAGACGCTTGCGATCGTCAACATCGCTTCGGTTTCGGGCCTTCGCGCCAACCATGGCCGCGTTGCCTACGGCGCCTCCAAGGCCGGTGTTAAGATGATGACGGAAGTGATGGCCGCCGAGCTGGCGCATCGCGATGTCCGGGTCAACTGCGTCGCTCCCGGCGTGATCGAAACGCCGCTGAGCGCGCGGCTTCACGACGAGAATACGCGCCGGCTATGGCTCGACCGGGTACCGCAACGCCGCTACGGAGAACCAGACGAGATCGCTGCGGCGATCGCCTTCCTGCTGTCGCCTGAAGCAAGCTACGTTACCGGCCAGACACTGGCGGTGGACGGCGGCTTCCTGGCGGCCGGGCTTATCCGGCAGGATTGAATTCGTCCGGCGAAAACGACATGACGCTCGCTGCCGACTTGGAGTTGTTCAACCGCCGAAGCCAAGCTCCACACGGCCGAATGCTGGCACCTTCAGTGCCGGGCGGGCAAGATCGACGCCCACCACTGCGCCAAGCAGATGTACCTCGATCCCGCTGCGCCAGCCCAACGCGAAGCCAGCAAGCCCCGAAATCGTGACGTGAAGATCGCGCCAGTCGGGCGCGATCCGCAAGCTTACCACGCCCGGAGCAAAGTCGCGGCCCGTCGCGTTCGGCGGCATGCTCACGCCGAGATCCGGCACCACGCCCGCCACATAGGCGACGAAGCTGTTGGAGTTCGAGCCCGGCCAGATGCGATAGTCTCCGGGCCGGGAATGCGGATAAGCGGCGACCGCAGCCTCAACTTGTGAAATCAGCCGCTCGGCCGCCTCGCCTTTCACGGCGTGAACCACAAAAGGGCGGTTGGAATACCAGAAGGCGTCAGCGGCATAGGCATTCCGGCGCACCGGCGCGCCCCAGCCTACCTTGTCGTAGCGAACGAATTCACTCTGGCCCGGCTTCTTCAGCACCAGCCAGCTATGCACTGACAGCGCGCCCTTGAATCCGCCGGTGCGCGCCGCCATCACGTAGATCGCGGCGTCTTCGGGAGTGGGAGCAGGGAGAACGCCGCTGGGTCCCCAGTCAGCCGCTCGCCACGAAGCCGGCCTTTCGGTCGCCGACCACCAAGTGGCCGTTGCCGCGACCGGCAGAAGGAAGGCGATGAGGAAGGCCAGCGCAGTGCCGCGTAACAATTGGATCAAGCGAAACCCTTTGCGTCCATCAAATGCCCGGACTAATGGCTTTGCCATCAGAAATCCGGTGACACCATGACAAATCCCCTGCTGGTCGAGATCACACGCGGTCAAATGGTCGAGAGCATGCATCGCGGCGCGATATGCGTTGTCGACGGCGACGGCAGCACCGTCCTTTCGATTGGCGACGTGAGTGAGCCGGTGTTCCCGCGTTCGGCGGTGAAGGCGATCCAGGCACTGCCACTGATCGAGTCCGGCGCAGCCGACGCCTTCGGATTCGGTGACCGGGAGATCGCGCTTTCCTGCGCCTCGCATTCCGGCCAGGCGGAGCATGCCGCGCTCGCCTCCTCGATGCTGGCGTCGGCCGGCCTCGACGAAAGCGCACTCGAATGCGGCTGGCACTGGCCAATGTGGCAGGACGCCGCGCACGACTTGGCCCGCCAGGGCAAGGTGCCCAACCAACTCCACAACAACTGTTCGGGCAAACATTCCGGCTTCATCTGCACCTGCCGCCATCTGGGTATCGACCATGCCGGCTATGTCGGCGCCGAACACGCCTCGCAGCGCATGATTCGCGACGCGATGATAGAGGTTACCGGTGCGGCCCATGACGACGCCAACAGCGGCATCGACGGTTGCTCGATCCCGACCTACGCCATACCTCTGCGCAGCCTCGCGCTCGGCTTTGCCCGCATGGCAAGCGGGACGACCTTTTCCGCGAACCGCGCCGCAGCCGCGCGGCGCATCCTTGCCGCCAACATGGCCGAGCCATTCTTCGTTGCCGGAACCGACAGGCTCGATACGCGACTGATGCGGGCCGGCCAGGGCCGCATCATGGTCAAGACCGGGGCCGAGGGCGTCTATTGCGGCGCGGTGCCGGAACTGGGGCTTGGCATCGCGCTCAAATGCGATGACGGCGGAACCCGGGCATCAGAGGTGATGGTGCTGGCCGTTCTGGCGCATCTCTTCCGACATGACGAAGCCATGGTCGAACGGCTCGCAGCGCTGTCGAAACGCCCGGTCAATACGCGAAAGGGCGTCGCGGCCGGCGAAGAGCGCTTCGTCGGCGGCTTCGGCGGCTGAAGCTACACCACCCGGTTGCGCTCGACGGTCAGATGGGCGAAATGCCGCCCCTCGCCCGCGCCAAGCTCCTCTGTGGCTCTCTCCGACCATCGGTAGCCCACCACGCCGCGTGCGGCCCCGTCGATCAGATTGTCGGTCACCACGGCAGTCCCCGCCCCTTCCGCCACCGAGACTGCGATCCCCTCGCCCGCCGCGCGGATGACGTTGCCGGTCGCAAGCACGTTGCGCAGATAGGGTCCCCATCCGAGCAGCATGCCGAAGCGCGGCGCCGTATCGATGACATTGCCGGTGATCGCGGTGTCGGCTTCGGCGGCGATGCCGATGCCGAAGCCGATGCTTTCATAAGCCTCGTACGGTGCGTGGTCGACGAGATTGCGCACGATGTTGCCCTGGCAGACGGCCATGCGTCCGCCTTCGTTCAGATTGGCGATCGAAATGCCGACCGCTGCTCCGTCAATCACGTTGGACGAGATCACCGCGCCTTCGAACGAGAATTCGGAATAGACGGCCGTCTCGCCTGAACGAAGGCACTGGTTGCCGGTGATCTGGACGTTTCCGGCGCTGTTGGCGCGGATCGCCGAGAAGGCGCAGTCGGCGACATGGTTGTTTACCACCAGTACGTTGTCGGCGCGGAAAATGTTGATGCCGTTGCCGAACTGGCCGGTGCCGCCGCTCCTGGCACCAATCCGTTCGATACGGTTGCCAGTCACGGCCGAGCCGTCCGCACCCGGCTGCCATCGATGGACGAGTATGCCCCCTTCGCCGCAGTCGAGTACGATGTTTGAGGCAACCGACATACGGCCCGATTGCACACAATAGATCGCGTAGTCGGCCGCGCCGGCGATGGTGCTGCGCTCCAGCCGCCCTGAGACACCCTCCAGCGCCACCGCGGTCTTGCCGCTGCCGATCACCTCGCACCGATCCATGGCAAAGGAAGCGACCCGACGCATCTCCACCAGCGCCTGCGCGGCATCGCCAAGCGGGCGGTTGGCGCCGTCGATGGCGATGCCGGTCAATTCAATGAGCCGAGCATCCTCGGCGGCGAAAAGATAGCCGTCGCCGCCATAAACGAGGCGGGTCGAGCCTGCCACGCCGATCAGACGGGCCTCCTGCGGAAGGCGGACGTTCGAGATGCGGTACTGGCCAGGAGGGAGGAAGACCGGCGCGCCCGTTTCGGCGGCCTTGTCGAGCATTCGACGGAAGGCGCGGCTCTGGTCGTCCACCGCGCCCGGCCAGACGCCGAACTGCTCGGCGTTGATCGAGCCGCGGATCGCCGAAGTAACGACGAGGTCGTCGAGCGGCGCGGCGCGCGCGGGAATCGTCGTACCGGCCGCCGCCAAGCCGAGGCTTCCCGCCAACAATCTGCGTCGGTTCATTGTGGCACAGTCCTGCTATTCTCAAAGGAATGAACGGCAAGCCGCGTGCCACGCATAGAACCGCCGACACTTTCTTCTTGCCGTCGTGTTGCAGGGGCCTAATTCTTCGAAATGAGCAGAGCATTTACCCGTGAAGACGACAACGAGGGCGCGATCGCCGACATCGGCGAACGCCCGGTAAGCGGGCACCGTAATCTCGTAACTCGCGAGGGTCTGGCGCAAATCGACACCGAGATAGAGCAGTTGCGCCAGCAGCTCGCTCTGGCGGAGGCCGAGGCCGTGCGCGAGAGGATCGCGCTGATCTCGCGCGATCTGCGCTACTGGAGGGCGCGTCGCGAAAGCGCCGAGTTGATTGAGCCGAGCCAGAGCGAGAATGTGGTTCGCTTTGGCATGACCGTCACCGTATCCAACGATGACGACGAACAGCATCGCTGGACGATCGTCGGCGAGGACGAGGCCGACGTATCGAAGAGCAAGATTTCGCACGTTTCGCCGATGGCACGCGCGTTGTTCGGCAAACAGGTCGGCGAGGTCGCGACCGTCAATGGCAAGGACTGGGAGATTCTTGCATTCGGGTAGCTCCCTCTGCCGCCCCAGAGTTCACCTCGCCGAATCAGTGGCTGGGGCGCGAAGGGGCCTGACGACGTTGAACCAAATGCCCGCCGGCAGAGTGGTTCAGATTTGGCAGGAAATGCTCTAGTGGCACGGCACCGAGGCCACGTGACTGTAGGCGCGAACTGACGCAACATTACGAATTCGGCGCGGCATCAAGCCGAAACCAAACCGGTCGATAGTGCGTTCTCAGGATTATGCGGCGGCCGCCGGTGTAGAAGGCCGCCACACGCCAATGGAGGCGGTCATGGGAACTAGAAAATTGGGAGCGGCCATGCTTGCCGGCCTGCTCTATGCACAAAGCCTGCTTGGCCTCGTCGCCGTGGCAGCCCTCGTCAGCAAGAATGCAGGCTCGTGGACCGCATCAGGCAGCGGCTACGGCGTGGCCAGCGCCGAGATCACGTTGGCGTTGTCCGCCAAGTCGGAACCGACCGGTCGCGTCTGGCGTGAATAGGGCGGTTTCACGCCTCTTCCGGTCGCCCGTCGCCGCGCGGCGCTGGCGGGTCGAAGCGGTATCCCGCGCCGCGGATCGTCACGATGCTGTCGGTGTGGAGCTTTCGGCGCAGGCGCACTATGCGCGAGTCGATCGACCGGTCGTAGGCGTCTGCTGCTTCCGCGGGCGCGACCTCCAATACCTCTTCGCGGGAGATAACGGTGCGCGGCCGCGAAGCAAACAGGCGCAGCATGGCGAGTTGGCCTGGAGAAAGCAGCTCCTCCCTCCCCGAGCGATGCATTACCAGCGAAGCGCGCATGTCGACCGTTGCGTTCTCCAGCACCAGCATTTCGGGCAACCATGCGCCTGCCCGCCGCAAGAGGCCGGCGACGCGGGCAGCGACTTCGCGCGGCGGCGTATCGATATCGACGATGTCGGCGGCGCCAAGTTCAAGCGCCAGCACTCGGTCGAGTACGTCACCGCCGCGCGTCAGGATCAGAAAGCTCGTCCCCACCTTGCCCACGAACCGTCGAAGAAGGTCGTGCGTGGCATTGCCATTCACTTCGTATCCGACGATGGCGACGTCGATATCGCCTCGTTCAAGCAAGCTCTCCGCCTGCCAGTCCTCATTGACCCGGCGGACGTCAAGGGCCCGCCGGTCGAGATGATCACAAATAGACTCGGCTATGCCGGCGTCGAGCCCGACGACACCGACAACCGCGCGTTTGGCCATGGCCCTCGCAACCCTCAATCAAGACGCCGTCAATACTGGACAACATGTTTATAGCGAATCTACTTTTGGCGGGAAGCGGAGGCGAGACCGAACTGCGCGCTAAAATTGCCGTTGTCGAAGATGAGCCCGATTTGCGAGACGCTGTCGCCGAGTATCTCGCGGCTAACGGGTTTGACGTGACCCCGGTCGCGGATGCGGCGGAGATGCGCGCACTGATGCCGCAACAAGTCTTCGACATCGCCATCCTCGACATCGCCATGCCCGGCGAGGACGGACTTTCACTCGGGCGCTGGCTTCGAAATGAGAGCTCGATGGGACTGATCTTCGCGACGGCCGCCGGCGCGTCGATCGACCGCATCGTCGGCCTTGAGGTCGGCGCCGACGACTACGTCGTCAAGCCCTACGAATTGCGCGAATTGCTGGCCCGCGTGCGCAGCGTGTTGCGCCGCCTTCCCCCGAGCGAGGAACGGCGGAAGACCGGTACGGCTGCACATACGAAGCGGCGCGTCATGGCGTTCGGCGAGTTCGAGGCCGATCTCGACGCGCGCACTGTCCTCGGCCCGGCGGGTGAGGTTGAACTTTCGCGAGGCGAATTCGACGTTCTGGAGGTGTTTCTGGAGCGGCCGAACCGAATGTTGAGCCGTAGCGCGATAGCGGCGGCGCTTGGTCAGGGGGACGAGGTCGACTCCTCACGCGCGCTCGACCTGCGCATCATGCGCCTGCGTCGAAAGATCGAGGACGACCCTTCCAAGCCGCGCTTCCTGCGCACGTCGCGCGGCGAAGGATACGTCTTCGTTCCGGCGGGTCGCGTCCCGGAAGCTGGAGAGGCGGGCACCTGAACATGATTGCCGTGCCGGCCGGACAGGTTTCGCCACGGGCAGCGTCGCCCAGCCTGCCGGTTCTTGCGGCCAACGTGCTGCGTCGCCTCGGGCGCGACCGCGACTGGCGGCGCGACATTGAAGGCGTGCTGCTGGAGATGGGTCCGGCGTTGGGCAGCCACAGGGCAATCCTGTTTCGTCTGGTCGACGTCCCCAGTAAAGGCATCATTCAGTCGATCGCCTCGCACTGGTCCGACGACAGCATTCCCGGTATCGGCGGCCAGCCGACAATCATCGCCCAGGAGATTGTCGACAGCGATCCCCTCCTCCACCGCGTCGCGGAGGACATCCGGCGCGGAAAGCTGTTTGCCGGACACACGCGCGAGTTGGAAGGCTTCCTTCGTACGGATTTCGAAAGGCAGAGGATCCATTCCTTCGTCTCGGCGCCGATCTTCGTCCACGGCCAGATCTGGGGAACCCTCGCATTCAACGATTGCGTGGCCGAGCATGTCTGGAGCGAAGACGAGCTCGCAGTTATCGACATTGCTGCGACGGCGATCGGCGAGGCAGCGGAGCGCGAACTTTCCGAGGAGCACGTAAGCGAGAACATCAGACGCGCCATGATGGATTATTCACTCGACGCGATTCTGGTCATCGACGAGACCGGCGCGTTGGTCGAATACAACCCCGCGGCCGAATGCATGCTCGGATGGAAGCGCGAGGAAATCCTGGGTCGGGATGTTCTGACCACGCTGATCCCGGAATTCTATCGTGACGGTCATGCCAACGGTGGCGAGTATATGCGCGGTCGCGGTGCGCCGATGATCGGCAGCCGCATCGAAACCCTCGCGCAGACCAAGGTCGGCGGGCTCATCCCGGTCGAAATAACGGCGACCGAACTGCATTTCGCTGACCGGCGGATGTTTCTCGGATCGATCCGGGATCTGCGGGAGAAGCGAAGGGCGGAGGAGGAGATCAACCGCCAGCGTGAGCGGCTGCACCAGAACGAGAAGATGGCGGCGATGGGATCGCTGCTGGCCGGCGTTTCGCACGAGCTCAACAATCCGCTGGCCGTCGTCGTCGCACAGTCAACACTGCTGCACGAATTTGCGCCCGATACCCCGACCAAGGTGCGAGCGGAAAAGGTCCGCGCCGCCGCCGAACGTTGCGGCCGCATCGTCAAGAGCTTCCTGGGCATGGTGCGCCTGCAGCAATCGAGCCACAGTTACACCGACCTGAACAAGGTCGTCCGCTCGGCGATGGAGGTCACGGCATACGGCGCTCGAAGCGGCGGCATCGTCATCGACTCCGAATTCGAGCCCAATCCGCTAGGTGTGATGGGCGACGCAGACCATCTGACCCAGGTTGTTGCCAACCTGCTCGTGAACAGCCAGCACGCGCTGGCTGGCCAACCAGGCGACCGACGCGTGCGTATCCGCACCCACGCACGCGACAGCGTCGCGTTCGTTATCGTCGAAGACAATGGCCCCGGCGTGGCCGACGAGATCAAGGAACGTATCTTCGAATCCTATTTCACGACCAAGGCCGTCGGCGTTGGAACGGGTATTGGCCTGTCGATCTCGAGATCGATCGTTGACCGCCACAAAGGCCGCATCTGGGTTGAGGATGCGGCTGCGGGCGGCGCGCGCTTCATAGTAGAATTGCCGATGGTCGCGCCCGGTGAAGCCGACGCCGAGACGATCGAGGAGCGGCGCGGGGTCGCGCGCGCGCTGATCATCGACGACGAGGCCGACGTCGCCGGATCGCTCGCCGACATGCTGCAATTGATGGGGGTCAGCCCCGCGGTGCGGACCGAATGGCGGGGCGCGGCTATCGAGCTGTCCGGCGAAAGACCCGACCTCGTCTTCTGCGACCTGCGCATGCCCGGCCTGACCGGCATGCAGATCCATCGCGACCTGCTGGCTCACGATCTCCGCTATGCAGGACGCTTCGTGATGGTGACGGGCGATATGCTGGGAGCACGTATCGAGGTCGAGAGGGTGGCGCCCGAACTGCGCCCGCATCTCCTCGAGAAGCCGTTCAGCATGCTGGACGTACGCAATGTGCTATCGCTGCTGGGTGACGGCTTAATAGGCGCCAAATGATCCCATTGATTGCCGCATCAGGCGGCGTCGAGCGCACCCGCTCCGGGCGAGTCGCGGCCAGCCTCTGTAAGCGCACGAAGGCGAATTCCCGCTTTGACCGGCAGATGGTCGGAAGCCATGCGGGCCAGCGGCGTATCGTGCAGTTCAACGCTGGCGATCAGGTCGTGCGGCCTGCCAAGCACGCGATCGAGAGCAAGCATCGGAAAGCGTGAAGGAAAGCTGGGCACGGTCGCATGAAGCGGGCCGAAATCCGGCGCCAACCCATGGAGGGCGGAACGCTTGCCAAGCCGCCATTCGTTGAGATCGCCCATCAGAAGGGTCGGCCGGCCGTCGTCAGCCTCGGCCACTTCCAGCAGAGCCTCCACCTGTTTCGTCCGCGAACGCCGCAGCAGGCCCAGATGCGCGGCAATGATGCGCAGCGGCCCACCGGCGAGATTTAGATCAACCACCACGGCGCCGCGCGGCTCGACCCCCGGCAGCGCCAGTTGGTGAGCGTCGGTCACCACGCCTTCCCGAAAGAGGATGAGATTGCCGTGCCAGCCGTGGTCCTTGCGGGGGTCGTCGAGCGGCACCGGCGTGAGCCCGCATTCATGGGCCAACCTGTCCATGTCGATCAAGCAGATGCGGTCGCCAAACCTTTGATTGGCTTCCTGCAGCGCGACCACGTCGGCGTTCAATTCACGGATAACCGACAAGGTTCGGCTCGGGTCGAACCGGCCATCCAGGCCGACGCCCTTGTGGATGTTGTATGAGGCGATGGTGGTATCGCCATCCTCCGTGTGCGCGATCACATGCCGGGGCTCACGCAAAAGCGGCGCCAAACGGAAAAGCCTGTTGCCCAGGCTTGTGGCGCCCGCCTTCGCCTTTCGTCTCAGCATGCCAGTCTTTCTCCTCTTGCCACCGACCGACCACGAAAAATCACTGCGTCGATCCTAGTCTGCCGATAGACAAATAGGAATCGTGCGCGCCGGTTCCACACGACGAGTTTATCGTGGAAGGCGTTGCTGATCCGGAGACAGCCGGACGCAACTGAATGCAATCGCAGATTGTATTCATAAATTAAAAAACCTAGACGGCCGCCTGATTGACTTTGCGTCATGCAAAGGCACCTGTTTCCATATCCGGTCAAGCGGCTCGCCAGCGACAGAACCGCCGTCGCGGCCATCGAGTTCGCGATACTGGCGCCGCTCTACCTACTGATGCTGATGGGCATGGTGGCCTACGGCATCTATTTCGGCGCCAGCCATTCCGTACAGCAGCTTTCCGCGGACGCGGCCCGCGCCTCGATCGCCGGACTTACCTCGACTGAGCGCAGGGCAATTGCATCCAGCTTCATTGCCAGCAACGCGGCCGGCTATCCATTCATAGACCCTTCCAAGCTCGTGGTTGAGATCGGAGACAGCCCGACCGATTCCAGCCAGTTTGACGTCATCGTTCGCTATGACGCCGCCCATCTTCCGATCTGGAACCTGTTTCGCGGATTGAACATGCCCGACCAGACGATCTCGCGACGCGCCACCATACGCATGGGAGGTTTGTGATGAAGTGCTCGCCTTCGATGACCAATCTCATCCATCGCTGTCTCAGGGACCGTTCGGGCCATTTTGCCATGATGACCGCCATCACCGCACCGATGGCGATCGTGCTGGCCGCATTCGCGGTCGACGCCGGATTGCTCTATCTGGAGAAGAGGCGCGCCCAGTCGCTTGCCGACCTGGCGGCCATCTCGGCAGCGGCCAATCTCACCAATCCGCAAGCCGCCGCGATGACGGCTATGGTGGACAACGGCATCACAAGCATTTCGCTCGGATCGCTCGCGCCAACGAACGACGAGTCGCAAGGAAGCGGCCTTGCCGCGTCGGAACAACGCCACCTGATCGAGGTCGAGCGCGGCCGCTACACGGCCTCGCCGGCGCTGTCTCCCACGGAACGCTTCGTTCCTGGCGCGCAGCCCTACAACGCGGCGAGGGTCGGCTACAGGACTTTCGGCACCCGATACTTCGCCGGATCGCTCATTCCCGAGCCCCTGATCGAGGTGTCGGCGATTGCCTCCAGCCCCGCTGAGGCAGCCTTCTCTGTCGGTTCACGCCTGCTTTCGCTTGACGGAGAATTACTCAACGCACTTCTGGGCGGGCTGACGGGCTCCGGCGTGAGCCTGTCGGTCATGGATTACAACGCACTCGCTGCCGCCGATGTCAGCCTGCTTTCCTTCCTCGACGCGCTGGCGCTCGAAGCAGGGCTGGAGGCCGGCTCCTACCGCGAGGCACTCGCCGCCGAGGTAACGTTCGCGCAGATGTCGAGGGCGCTGTCGAGGACCGAAGGGCTTTCAGGGACCGCCAAATCGGCTGCCAGCAGGCTGGCGATGCAGATGCCGGCCGGAGGCGGACCGAAACTCAGTCTCGGTCGGCTCATCGACCTCGGCACCGGCGGCCAAATCGCGCAGGCCTCGATCGAGCAGATCGGCGCGGAAATCGGCGTGCTGGAACTTCTGACCACCAGCGCCGTCATTGCCGGAAGGGGCAAGCAGGTCGCGCTCGACCTGGGCGCCGGCGTGCCCGGCGTGCTGGCCGCAACGGTCAGCCTCGCCATCGGCGAGCCGCCACAACATTCGCCGTGGCTTCGCGTCGGAAACGGTGGCGAGATCGTGCGTACCGCCCAAACGCGGCTGGCGCTGACGGTCGAGATCGGCGGACTGGGCGGGCTCCTGGGCACGAGGATCAGGCTGCCGCTCTATCTGGAACTGGCCTTCGCGGAGGCACGGCTGAAAAGCGTGACCTGCCCGACCGGCCGGCCCGACAGCATCCGGGTGGTGGTCGACGCGCGCCCCGGCGTCGCCGACCTCTACCTGGCCGAGGTCGATGTCTCTAAGCTTGGCGGCTTCGCCAATCCTCTGACGCGCTCGCCCGCACGGCTTGTGCAGATGCCGCTGGTCGGCGTGACCGGTCAGGCGCATGCGGAGATTTCCAACACCACGTACAAGAGCCTGACTTTCAACTGGAACGATATCCAGTCCGGCAAGATCAGGCAGGTGTCCACCAACCAGATCGCCCAGTCCCTGGTGCAGTCGCTGTTCTCGGGCCTGAAGCTCGACATCAACGTCGCGGGTCTCGGGCTCGGCCTGCCCGGCAACCTAACCGGGCTTCTTGGCCAGACAATCGGCGCGGCCGCGCCGGCGATCGACGGACTGCTCAACAGCCTCCTGTCGACGTTGGGTATAGCGCTCGGCCAGGCGGACGTCCGCGTCCATGGCGGCAATTGCGGCAGGGCCGTACTGGTGCAGTAGTCTCAGGCCTTGTCGAGGTCACCTATCGCCCAGGCGAGCGGCGGCAGATTGATCTCGTTCCCGGAAACCGCTGCGCCGCCGCCGAGGCCGGCTCCATCAAGGGCTGAGAAACGCTCGTCCTGACCCGACCGCCACGCCGCCGCCTCGGCCTGGCTGAAATTGTACAGGCACAGGACCCGGCGATCGCCGGCTTCACGAACGAAGCCGAGCACATCGTCGGGCAGGCCGTCCAGCATGGTGATCGAGCCCGACCGTAGCACGGGCGTTTCCCGGCGCATCAGCATCGCAGCACGATAGTGGTGGAGGACCGATCCGCCATCCGGCTCCTGCCGGTCGACGGCCAGAGGCAGGTGGGCGAGCGGTACCGGCAGCCATGGCTGCGCTTCCGAGAAGCCGGCGTTCTGTGCCGTTTCTGACCAGACCATCGGCGTGCGGCAGCCATCGCGCCCCTTGAAGCCCGGCCAGAAGCGAATGCCATACGGATCCCGGATATCCTCGAATGCCAGTTCGGCCTCCGGCAGGCCCAGTTCCTCGCCCTGATAGAGACAGATCGAGCCGCGCAGGCCGCAAAGGAGGGCAATGGAGAATTGCGCGACGTCTTCGGCGTTGCCGCCGTCGGCTGTCCAGCGCGAGACATGGCGCACGACGTCGTGGTTGGAGAAGGCCCAGCAAACCCAGCCGTCGGGCGCTGCCGTCTCGAACGCTTCAACGCAAGCACGGACATGCGCGGCCGAGAATGCCGGGCTCAACAGGTCGAAGGTGTAGCACATGTGCAGCCGCTCGTTGCCGGCGGTGTATGCCGCAACCGTGCTGAGCGAGCGGGCTCCATCGCCCACCTCACCGACCGACGCCCGCGCCTCGTACTGGTCTAGCAGCGCGCGAAAATGCCTAAGGAAGTCCAGATTCTCAGGCTGGGTCTTGTCGAAGACGTGATCCTGGTAGCCGTAAGGATTGGTGTCGGGAATGTCGTTGAGCCCGCCGAGCGGCATCGGCGGATTGTCGCGCAGTCGCTTGTCGTGGACGTAGAAGTTGACGGTGTCGAGCCGGAAGCCGTCAATGCCGCGATCCAGCCAGAAGCGGACGGTGTCGAGCAGCGCCCGCCGGACCTCGGGCACGTGGAAGTTGAGATCGGGCTGCGAGGCGAGGAAGTTGTGCAGGTAATACTGCTTGCGAACCGAATCCCACTCCCAGGCAGGCCCGCCGAAGATCGACAGCCAGTTGTTGGGCGCGGTACCGTCGGGCTTTGCATCGGCCCAGACATACCAGTCAGCCTTCTCGTTGATCTGGCTCGACCGGCTTTCCAGGAACCATGGGTGCCTGTCGGACGAGTGTGACAGCACCTGGTCGATGATCACTTTCAGACCCAGCCGGTGCGCCTCGGCGATCACCGCGTCGAAATCCTCCAGCGTGCCGAACATAGGGTCGACGTCGCAATAGTCTGAAACGTCATAGCCCATATCGGCCATGGGCGACCTGAAGAAGGGCGACAGCCAGATGGCATCGACCCCGAGGGAGGCGACATGGGGCAGCCTGCGAAACACGCCGTTCAGGTCGCCGATGCCATCGTCGTTGGTGTCCTGAAAGGATCGCGGATAGATCTGGTAGATGGCGCAACCACGCCACCATTCGGACGCTGCCCTGTCCCCGTCTGAAATCATCTCCGACCGGCCTTTCTGTTCATCGACGGTGATGGATCGAAACGCTGCGCGACGGCGCCACGATGTGCGAGGAGCCATCCGCGACGTCGAGAACAACCGATATCGGGTCGGACCCGCCGTTGAGCACGACGAATAGCCCGCCGAGCTTCATCGTGAGCGCCTTACGGTCGGGGGTTTCCCAATCCGATACCGTCATCGGCTTTCCATGTTCGGTAAGCCAGGCGACCCTGCTCTCGTCGAGGAATGTCGTTTCGCGCAGGCCCGGCGAATGGGCACGCACGGCCGCCATCATCCGCGCGAAAGCCTCGATGCCTCGGTCCCTGCCCTCCCAGTCGAGCCATGTGATTTCGTTGTCCTGTGCGTAGGCATTGTTGTTGCCGGCCTGTGTGCGACCGAATTCGTCGCCTGCCGTCAGCATGATCGTGCCGCGCGAGGCGAAAAGCGTCGCCAGAAGTGCCATAACGTCGGCCCGTCGCGCCGCCAGAACGGTGCCGTCGTCGGTCCGGCCTTCGACACCGTTGTTCCACGACAGGTTCTCGCCATGGCCGTCGCGGTTAGCCTCGCCGTTGGCATGATTGTGCTTCGTCTCGTAGGCGGTGAGGTCGTAGAGCGTCATGCCGTCATGCGCGGCGATGAAATTGACGGTTCGTGTCTTGTCGCCGAAGAACACGTCCGAGGAGCCCGCGAGCCGCGTCGCCAGCCTGCCGACCATGCTTGCGTCGCCGCGCCAGAAGCGGCGCATGTCGTCACGGTAGCGGTCGTTCCACTCGAGGAATGATTGGGGGAAGTTGCCGAGCTGATAGCCGCCGGGACCTATGTCCCAGGGCTCGGCTATCAGAACGCGGCCGGCAAGGCACTCGTCGTGCTGAAGTGCCTCGAGCAGCGGAGCATCCGGGCGGAAGCCTTCGCCGTCGCGTCCGAGCACTGGCGCGAGGTCGAAGCGGAAGCCATCCACACCGGCGTAGTTGACGAAGGCGCGCAGGCTGTCGATGACCAGCTTGCCGACGACGGGGTGGTCGCAGGCGAGCGTGTTGCCGGTGCCGGTGTCGTTGACCAGCCGGCCGGCCGCATCGTGACGATAGTAGGCATTGCAGTCGAGACCGCGCAGCGACAGGGTCGGGCCATCGACGTCGCTTTCGGCGGTGTGGTTGAACACGACATCGACGATGAGCCCTATCCCGGCCTCGTGGAGGGCGGACACCGTCTCGCGAAGTTCCTGCCAGCCTCCCGGCGCCAGCCTCGGGTCGAGCGCCATGAAGGTGACGGGATTGTAACCCCAGGCGTTGCGCAGCCCGAGAGGTGGCAGGTGACGCTCGTCCATCCATGCGGTGATCGGCATCAGCTCGACCGCGCCGACATGGAGGCTCTTGAGATGCTCGACGATTGCGGGGTGTGCAAGGGCGGCGATCGTGCCGCGCTTTTCGGGCGGCACGTCAGGATGGCGCATGGTGAAGCCGCGCACGTTAAGCTCGTAGATCAGCCCGCTGGGGGTGAACACAGGCGGGCGCAAGGGAACCACGGGCGGCGCCGAAACCACCGCCCTTGGCATCAGCGATGCCGTATCCTGCCCCTGATCTCGCCGGGCGGCCAGACGCGGATCGTAGGCATAGGGGCGGTCGATCTGGAGCGCATAGGGGTCAGTCAGCAATTTGGCTGGATCGAACCACAGGCCGTTCCCGGGATCGTATGGACCGTCGGCACGCAGGCCGTAGAGCTGGCCCTGAGCGAGGCCGGGCAGGAACGCTGAGTGGATATCGTCGCTACCCCGCGCCAGTTCGACGCGGTCCGTCTCGGCGTCACTGCCGTCGAACAATGACACCCATACCCGCTCGGCTGCATGCGACCACACGCTGAAGCGCACGCCGCCGTCGAGGCACTCGGCGCCGAGTTTGACGTCGCGCATATCCATTTCAGGTGATGACGCTCGGCGTCGGACGGCCGGTATGCTTGCGGATCGCCGCGATCCTGTCTGCCGCCGCTATCAGGTCGGCCAGCGCCGCCTGCGTCTCAAGCCCATGTCGGGCCGGATCGGGCTCGAAGCGCTCGACATAGACGCGCAGCGTCGCCCCCGACGTGCCGGTGCCGGAGAGGCGATAGACGATGCGAGAGCCGCCCTCGAACATTACTCGCACGCCTTGGTCGGAGCTGACGGAACCATCGACGGGATCGTGATAGGAAAAGTTGTCGGCCGTGGCTACGGCCAGCGCGCCGAAGCGTTCCCCGGGCAGTCGTGAAAGCGACGCCTTGAGCGCGGTCATCAGCCTGTCGGCGTCGTCGTTGTCGAGACCCTCATAGTCGTGCCGCGAGTAGTAGTTACGACCGTAGGTCGCCCAATGCTCTTCGGCGATGATCTTGGCGCTCTGCCTGCGCGCGGCGAGGATGTTGAGCCACAGCAGTACCGCCCACAGCCCGTCCTTCTCGCGCACATGGTCGGAGCCGGTGCCGGCACTCTCCTCGCCGCAGATCGTCGCCATGCCAGCGTCGAGCAGGTTTCCGAAGAACTTCCATCCTGTCGGAGTCTCATAGAGCCCGATGCCCAGCTTCTCGGCCACCCGATCGGCCGCACCGCTTGTGGGCATCGAGCGGGCGATGCCCTTGAGCCCGTCGTGATAGCCCGGCGCGAGATGGGCGTTGGCGGCCAGCATGGCGAGGGAATCCGAAGGCGTGATGAAGATGCCCCGTCCGATGATGAGGTTGCGGTCGCCGTCGCCGTCGGAAGCGGCGCCGAAATCGGGCGCGTTCTGCGACATCATCAACTCATAGAGGTCGCGCGCATGCACGAGGTTCGGATCGGGATGGTGACCGCCGAAATCCTCCAGCGGCACGGCGTTTCGCGCAGTGCCGGGCTCCGCACCGAGGCGGCGTTCCAGTATCTCTACTGCGTAAGGCCCGGTGACGGCATGCATGGCGTCGAACACCATGCGAAAGCCACCGGCGAACATTGCGCGGATCGCATCGAAGTCGAACAGCGTTTCCATCAGCGCCGCATAGTCTTCGACCGGGTCGACGATCTCGACCGTCATGCCAGCGATCGTCGTTGCGCCGATCGCGTCGAGATCGACATCATCGGCTTCTGCGATCGCGTAGCGGTCGATCGTCCTGCTGCGGGCGAAGATCGCCTCGGTGATCCGTTCCGGCGCCGGCCCGCCATTCCCGATGTTGTACTTGATCCCGAAATCCTCGTGCGGCCCGCCGGGATTGTGGCTGGCCGACAGGATGATGCCGCCGAAAGCTGCATTCTTGCGGATCAGGTGCGAGGCGGCGGGCGTCGACAGAATACCTCCACGTCCTACGATGACCCGGCCAAACCCGTTAGCGGCCGCCATCCTGATCGCCTTCTGGATCGTCTCGCGGTTGTAGAAGCGGCCGTCGCCGCCGATCACCAGCGTTTCGCCACGATAGCCGGCGACAGAGTCGAAGATCGACTGAACGAAATTCTCGACATAGTGCGGTTGCTGGAACACCGGCACCTTCTTGCGCAGGCCGGACGTGCCAGGCTTCTGGTCGTCATAAGGTGTCGTCTCAACGATCGAGATCATGTCAGCCTGTTTCCTTAGCCGGCCAGCCTGTAAAAAAGCGCAGCGTATTCTTTGGCGCTCGCATCCCACGAGACATCCGTCTTCATGCCCTGCTTCTGCATCGTCGCCCAGCGCGCGCGATCAGCAAACAACAAGCAGAGCCGCCGAACCGCCTCAACCATCGCATCGCCCGATCCGGGCTCAAACTGCAAGCCGGTCGCCGCGCCCGCCGCAAGCGCCGCATGGTTGGCGTCGATGACCGTGTCGGCAAGCCCACCCGTACGTGCCACCACCGGCACGCAGCCATACCGGAGGCCGTAAAGCTGTGTCAGCCCGCAAGGCTCGAAACGCGACGGTATCAGGATTGCATCTGCCCCACCCTGCATCAGGTGAGACAGGGCCTCGTCATAACCGATGACCACACCGACGCGGCCGCGATGACGCGCAGCACCGGCCAGAAGCTGGCCTTCGAGCGCGCTGTCGCCGGACCCGAGGATCGCGAGCCTGATGCCGAGCCCGACGAGCCGGTCAAGCTCGGCAGCGAGAATGTCCATGCCTTTCTGCCATGTGAGCCGGCTGATCACGCAGACGAGCGGGGTTGCCTCGCCGTCGAGACCGAAACGCTCCTCGACCGGCAGCCGGTTGGCGGCACGCGGCTTCAAGTTTCGTGCGCCAAAATTCGCCGCGAGCAGCGGGTCGGTCGCCGGATTCCACTGCTCAACGTCGATGCCGTTGAGTATGCCGTCGAGATCGCTGGCCCGCAGGTTGATCAGCCCGTCGAGGCCCATGCCAAACTGTGCGGTACGGATTTCCTGGGCATAGGTCGGGCTGACCGTGGTGATGGCTCCGGCCGCCTGCAATCCCGCCTTGAGATAGCCGACGCCACCGAAATATTCGACGCCATCTAAAGTCATCGCGGTGGCAGGTAGACCAAGTTCGGGAAACACCGAGGCGGCGAACTGTCCCTGGAAGGCGAGGTTGTGAACGGTCATCACCGATGGTGGGGCCGGCCTTGCGCCATAGCGCAGATAGGCGAGCGTAAGGGCCGCCTGCCAGTCGTGAGCGTGCACAACATCCGGGCGCCAATCGGCAACGCCCTTCACTGCAATGTCGGCTGCAGCTCGGCCCAAGGCGGCGAACCGACGCCAGTTGTCTGGCCAGTCGACACCATCGGCGTCGCCATAGGCGCCGCCGACCCGGTCGAAGAGGTGCGGAGCGTCAAGCACAAACAGGTCGAGCCCACCGATCTCGGCCGCGACGATCCTCGCCTTGCCGCCGAAGAGCGCTGCATAGCTGTGGGCGGCTTTCGCCTTCTTCGGCAGCCGGGCCATGACCGCCGGATACCCCGGCAGCATCGTGCGCACCGAGACACCGAGCCTTCCCAAAGCCGCCGGCAAAGCGCCCGACACGTCGGCCAGACCTCCGGTCTTGACCAGCGGAAACATTTCGGAAGCGACTGAAAGGACGTTCATGCCGTTCAGCTGTCCAGCCTGTCGATCATCCGCTGCGTGATCAGGCAGACACCGCCCTCAGATACGCGGAAACGCTGCGCATCGAGTTTGGGATTGAAACCAACCGATAGCCCTTCGGGTATCTTCACGCCCCGGTCGAGCACCACCTTGCGCAAGGTTGCGCTGCGGCCGATGACGCAGTCGGGCAACACGACGGCATCCTCCAGCGATGAGAACGAATTGACCCGCACGCCAGTGAACAGCAGGCTGCGCTTCAACGCTGCGCCCGAGATGATACAGTCGCCGGCCACCAGCGACGAGATCGCGGTGCCACGCCGTCCTTCCTGATCGTGGACGAATTTCGCCGGCGGCCTGATTTCCGCGTAGGTCCAGATCGGCCATTCGCGGTCGTATATGTCGAGTTCCGGCGTGATATCGGTCAGATCGATGTTGGCTTCCCAATATGCATCCACGGTGCCGACGTCGCGCCAATAGGCCTCGCCTTCAAAACTGGAACGCACGCAAGACTTAGTAAAGCGGTGCGCCACCGCCTTACCGTGCTCGACGATGTAGGGAATGATGTTCTTGCCGAAGTCGCGGCTCGAATGCGGGTCCGCCGCGTCACGCCTGAGCTGATCCATAAGGAAGGCTGTGCGGAAAACGTAAATGCCCATCGAGGCCAGCGCGTAGTCAGGATTCCCGGGAATGCCCGGCGGGTCCTTGGGCTTTTCAACGAAAGCGACGATCTCGTCATTCTCGTCGACATGCATAACGCCGAAGCCAGTCGCTTCCATTCGCGGCACTTCGAGGCAGCCTACGGTGACATCGGCGCCGGCATCGACATGCTGGCGCAGCATCAGTTCGTAGTCCATCTTGTAAATGTGGTCTCCGGCCAGAATGATCATGTATTCGGGCCCGTAATCCTCGATGATGTCGATGTTCTGGAACACCGCGTCGGCCGTGCCTTCATACCACTGCGTCTCCGAGACACGCTGGCTGGCCGGAAGGATGTCGAATGTCTCGTTGCGCTCGGGCCGAAAGAAGTTCCAGCCGCGCTGGAGATGGCGGATCAGCGAATGCGCCTTGTACTGCGTCGCCACCGCGATGCGGCGCACGCCGGAGTTCAGCGCGTTCGACAGGGCGAAGTCAATGATGCGCGTCTTGCCACCGAAATAGACTGCCGGCTTTGCGCGGACATCCGTCAGTTCAGCCAGACGGCTGCCGCGACCTCCCGCAAGAACATAGGCCATGGCGTCGCGCGCCAGCGGCTGGTTCTTCCTCTGCTCCATTCCCCTTCTCCTCCACTCGCCGCTTCTACGACGCCCACTCGAGAATGACCGTGGCGAGCGGCGGCAGCGTCATCGACGCGACAACATTTCCGCCCTCTCCGACAACGGCCGTCACCGCCCCGCCATTGCCCTGGCCGCCGCCGCCATAGGCGGTCGCGTCGGTGTTGACGATCTCATTCCATTTTCCAGCCTTCGGCAACGGCACGCGATAGTCCTGACGCGGAACCGGCGTGAAATTCGACACGACCGCCACAGGATTCTCGCCCGGTGCCTTGCGCAACCACGCGAACACGGAATTCTCCGCGTCGTCGGCAATCAGCCACTCGAACCCCTCACCCTCGCAGTCGCGCGCATGCAGCGCAGGCGTCCAGCGATAGGCGTGGTTAAGGTCGCGCACGAGATTGCGAACTCCGTCATGAGCGTGGGCATCGAGCAGACCCCAGTCGAGCGCACGTTCCTCGCTCCACTCGCGCCGCTGGGCGAATTCCTGCCCCATGAACAGCAGTTTCTTGCCGGGGTAACCCCACATGAAGGCGTAGTAAGCGCGCAGCGTCGCGAATTGCTGCCAGTCGTCGCCTGCCATCTTGGACAGCAGCGTGCCCTTGCCGTGCACGACCTCGTCATGACTGAGCGGCAGCACGAAGTTCTCGGAAAAGGCGTAGAGCAGGCCGAAGGTGATGTCGCGATGGTGGTGCTTCCGGTGGACCGGCTCGTGCGCCAGATACTTCAGCGTGTCGTGCATGAAGCCCATGTTCCACTTGAAGCCGAAGCCGAGCCCGCCTTCGTGCACGGGATGCGACACCTTCGGCCAGGACGTAGACTCTTCGGCGATGGTCATGACGCCAGGATGCGAACCGTAGACGGCCGCATTCATCTTTTGCAGGAAGGCAACGGCCTCAAGGTTCTCGCGGCCGCCACGCTCGTTGGGAATCCACTCGCCCGCCTTGCGCGAGTAATCGAGGTAGAGCATCGAGGCGACCGCATCGACCCGCAACCCGTCCAGATGGTATTTTTCCGCCCAGAACAGCGCGTTGTTGACCAGATAGGCCAGCACCTCGCGACGGCCGAAATTGTAAATCGCCGTGTTCCAGTCCGGATGGAACCCTTTGCGCGGGTCGGCGTGCTCGTAGAGCGCCGTGCCGTCGAACTGGCTAAGGCCGTGCTCGTCGGTGGGGAAGTGCGCCGGCACCCAATCGAGGATGACGCCGATGCCGGCCCGGTGCGCGCCGTCGACAAACCGGGCAAACCCCTCCGGCTCGCCAAAGCGCGCCGACGGGGCATATAGCCCGGTGGTCTGGTAACCCCACGAGGGATCGTACGGATGCTCTGTGATCGGCAGGAACTCGATATGGGTGAAGCCCATGTCGACAACATAGGGGATCAGCCGGTCGGCCAGTTCGTCCCATGACAGGAACGACCCGTCCTCCCCGCGCTGCCACGACCCGGCATGGACCTCGTAGATCGAGATCGGCATGCGACGGTGGTCGGCCTGCCGCCAGAAATCGCGATGCGGGCGGTCGCCCCATTCGTGGGCCGGCGGATGGTCGGTGATCGATCCGGTCGCCGGCCGCATTTCGGCGCGGAAAGCGAAGGGATCGGCCTTCAGCGGCAGCCTTTTGCCCCTGGGCCCGACCAACTCGAATTTGTAGGTGCGGCCAGCACTTATGTCGGGAAAGAAGATTTCCCAAATTCCGGTGTCCACCCGCTTACGCATCGAGTGGCGGCGGCCGTCCCAATCGTTGAAGTCGCCGACGACCGAAACGCGCCGGGCGTTCGGGGCCCACACCGCGAAATGCACCCCGTCCGCCCCCTCGTGGTGGATCAGATGGGCGCCGAGCTTGTCGAAGAGCCTGAGATGCGAGCCTTCGCCGATGAAGTAATCGTCCATCGGCCCCAGAACCGGCCCGAACGAGTAGGGATCGGCAACGGTCCACTCGCCTCCGGCATTCATCGCCCGGTACCGGATCGGCTGGCGCTTGCGGATCGACAGCTTCCCGTCGAAGAAACCCGCCTGGTCGCGACGGGTGAGTTTGCCGCATGGCTTGCCGGCCAGGGTGAGTGCCGTGACCTCCTCTGCGTGCGGGATGAAGCATCGTGCGAGGAGTCCGCTTTCGGCCTCCTGCACGCCTAGCACCGCGAAAGGGTCACCGTGAGAACCCGCGACAATGGCGTCGATGTCGCCCTGCGCGGTCAGGGCCGTCGACGATTTCCCTCCCGTGCTCCTCCCGGCGGGGGTCATCGACAGGCGTACTCCCGCCTCATGCCGTCGGCACCTTCCAGATGTCCTTGGCGTACTGCCTGATGGTGCGGTCCGAGGAGAACCATCCGACGCGGGCGACGTTTCGGATCGCCATGCCATTCCAGTGCGGGCTGTCGCGCCAGAGCGCGTCGACGCGCCGCTGCGCTTGGGCATAGGCGTCGAAGTCGGCCGCGACCATGAACCAGTCGTGGTCGTAAAGCCCGCCGATCAGGTCCTTGTAGCGGTCGCGATCGTCAGGGGAGAACACACCCGAATTGATCGCCTCCAGCGCCTGGCGCAACTCCGGCGATCCTTCGATCACTGCGCGCGGCTGGTAGCCGCCGGCGCGGCGCTCGGCAACTTGCTGCGCGGTCAGGCCAAATATGACGATGTTTTCCTCGCCGACGCACTCCTTGATCTCGACGTTGGCGCCGTCGAGCGTGCCGATGGTCAGCGCCCCGTTGAGCGCGAACTTCATGTTGCCGGTTCCCGACGCTTCCAGCCCGGCGGTCGAGATCTGCTCCGACAGGTCGGCGGCCGGGATCATGATTTCGGCCAGGCTGACATTGTAGTTGGGCACGAACACCACCTTGAGCAGTCCGCGCACCGACGGATCGCTGTTGATCACGCGCGCCACGTCGTTGGCCAGCTTAATGATCAGCTTGGCGTTGTGATAACTGGGAGCGGCTTTGCCGCCGAAGAACTTGACCCGCGGCAGCCAGTCCTTCTCGGGGTGCGACCTGATCTGGTCGTAGAGCGCCACCGCCTCGACGATGTTGAGAAGCTGGCGTTTGTATTCGTGGATGCGCTTGATCTGGATGTCGAACAGCGCGGACGGATCGAGCCTGATGCCCATCCGGTCGGCGACGAGCGCGACGAGCTTCTCCTTGTTGGCGCGCTTGACGCCCGCGAAGCGCTCCTGAAACGAAGTGTCGTCGGCAAAACTGTCCAGTTCCTTCAACGCGTCAATGTCGTCGAGGAAGCGATCGCCGATCGCATCGCGCGCCAGCGCGGTAAGCCCTGCATTGCACTGCATCAGCCAGCGGCGCGGCGTGATGCCGTTGGTCTTGTTGTTGATGCGCTTGGGATAGAGCTTGTGAAGGTCGGCGAACACCGTCTCCTTCATCAGCTCGGTATGCAGCGCCGACACGCCGTTGACCGAGAAGGCGCCGACGAAGGCGAGGTTGCCCATGCGCACGCGCCGCTCGCCGTCCTCGTGGATCAGCGATATCGAGCGAACCTGTTCCTCGGTAAACTCACCTGACGAGCGGACTTTCAGCAGCACTTCCGCATTGATGGCGTAGATGATCTGCATGTGGCGCGGCAGCATGCGCTCGAACAGCGGCACCGGCCAGCTCTCCAGCGCCTCAGGCAACAGCGTATGGTTCGTATAGGCGAACGTGCGGCGGGTGATGTCCCATGCCTCATCGAAATCGTGCCCATGGACGTCCATCAGGAGCCG
>Ga0307505_10000878_pt1 | contig 28426 bp, 26 predicted proteins | sample 23_S_MG_FD_202183 | JGI IMG/M metagenome (GOLD analysis project Ga0307505, IMG submission 202183) | Soil microbial communities from Populus trichocarpa stands in riparian zone in the Pacific Northwest, United States - 23_S | ecosystem: Environmental > Terrestrial > Soil > Riparian zone > Trees... | reverse complement strand
GTCGGATGAACAATATCGCCAGCTGGATCTGGGTGCTGATCCCGCTCGCCGCGATCGGAATTGCGCCCTTCAGGATGTGGCTCCGCGTCAAGGAGCGGCAGATCGATGCGCAGACCAGCCTGACCGCTGAAAAGACCGCCCAATATGCCGCCCATACCGAGCGGCTCGAAGCCCGGGTCCGCGTGCTCGAACAGATTGTCACCGACAAGGGCTTCGACACCGCCGCCCAGATCGAAGCGTTGCGCGCACCCCGCCTGACCGGAGAAAAAATCGGATGAATCCCTTTGAAATGGTAGCGATCATCGTTGTCGCGGTGATGATCGCAAGCGTATTTCGGTCGCGCTATGGCCATCAGAAACGCCACGACCGGGGCGAAATCGAGCCGCAAGACAATCGTGAGACCGTCCAGCTCAAGGAAGAGGTCAAGCAGCTCAAGCAACGCATCCAGACTCTCGAGCGGATCGCGGTCGATAAGGAGAACAGCCTCGCCCGCGAAATCGAGCAATTGCGCGACCGCTAGATGACGAACGTCGCTTGCGCTGCTAGTCGGCGCGAGTGCCCCCCCTCTCCACCATCCTGGACGATTATGCCCTGCTCGAGAGCGAGGATCGCTATCGCCTGCTGATCGATCTCGGCCGCGACCTCGACCCGATGCCCGACGCCTTGAAGACGGACGCCACCAAGGTACGCGGCTGCTCGGCGTCGGTGTGGGTCTATCCGACCCAGAGCGATGACGGCCGGCTCCACTTCCTCGCCGACAGTAATGCCGCGATCACCAAAGGCGTGGTCGCGCTGGTGCTGGCGGTAGTCCAGGATCGCGCGCCAGCCGACATCGCCGAGATGGACGTCGCCGCCGCGCTCGCCCCGTTTAACCTGGCGCGCGAACTGTCGTCCAACCGTACCCAAGGCATCCCCAACATGATCGCCCTGGTGCGCGATACCGCGCGGCGGCTGGCGGCATGAGCGACGGGTTCGACCCGAAGCAGTTCTTCGAACTGGCCCGCAAGGTCGGCCACGGCCAGGCGCTCGGCCTGGAGTTTCGCGGCGCCGGCGAGGATTGGGTCGAGCTCGCCTTGCCGTGGCGCGAACAATTGGTCGGGGTGGCCGAAACCGGGGTGCTCGCCTCGGGCGCGATCGTCAGCCTGGTCGATACCTGCGGCGGCGCGTCGGTGTGGCAAGCGCTGGGCCATTTCCAGCCGATCGTGACGATCGACCTGCGCCTCGATTACCTGCGCCCGGCGTTGAAGGGGGAGACGGTCATCGCTCATTGCCGCTGCGACAAACTCACTCGCCAGATCGCGTTCGTCAGTGGCGTTGCCCACACCGGCGACGAAGCCCGCCCCGTCGCCCGCGCCGTCGGCACCTTCATGCTGAAACCTTAGGCGTGCTGAAGCCCTAAATGACTTCGCCGCGGCGCTCCGCGGCCTTGCGCAGCACGTCATAGGCCGCCTGGACCTGCTGGAAGCGCCTGGCGGCTTCCTGGTCGTCGCGATTGACGTCGGGGTGAAACTGCTTGGCCAGCTTGCGATAGGCCGCCTTGATTTCCTTGGCATCGGCTTCGGCATCGAGTTCGAGCGCGTCAAAGGCGCGCATCTCGTCGCGGCTGCGGCTGCCGTCGCCGGGGCCGCCCCATTGGTAATGCGCGCTCTTGCGGAAGGCCGAAGCGCCGCTCTCCTCCTCGGCCGCGCGGCGAGCCGCTTCCTCGGGCGTGAGACCCGCGAAATAGTCCCAACCCTTATTATATTCTGCGGCGTGGGCCAGGCAGAACATCCACCGTTCGGGGCTGTTCGGAGCCTTGGGCGCGGGCCGGTCGCCGGCTTCGTCGCAGCCCTCGCGATCGCATAGCCGCACCCGGGCCGCGGAGCGGCCTTTCGCCCCATAGGGGCGCCAGCGGGGAAATCCCCAATCGTCGGAGCGAGTTGGCTTGGCCATCGCTTTCCCACCTAGGGAAGCGGCGGCGATTGCGCCACCCGCAGCACAGGAAAAACGTCAGGGGACCTGTAAGCCGGGTTCTGTCCATCCGCCTTCGCCGAGGCTAGGGCGGACTGGGCGACCATTCCTCTAGGCGACGGATCACTCCGCCGCTCAAGCGACCAACCCGGGTGGCGGGCCGGAACAGGCCCCGGAGCCGAAGCCCCATGCCGCCCCTATTCGGTCTTGCACCAGGTGGGGTTTGCCGTGCCGCGCCTGTTGCCAGCCGCGCGGTGCGCTCTTGCCGCACCCTTTCGACCTTACCGGCCCGAAAACCGGCGGTATGCTTTCTGTGGCACTTTCCCTGAAGCCTTGGCCCGAGAGCCGCGACCCCGCCGGGCGTTACCCGGCACCTTCATTCCGTGGAGCCCGGACTTTCCTCGCCTCGCATTGCTGCAAGCCGCGGCCGCCCAGTCCCCTGACAATGCGCGATATGATCTATTGCGGACGCGGGAGCAACAGCGACAGAAGCTTGGCGCGGCATTCGCCGTCTACGATGCCGTCGATCGTGGCGGGGCGGAAGCGGCGCTGGAAGGCGATCACCGCTTTGTCGGCGTTGGTGACCTCATAACCGAACCGCTCAAGCGCGAGCAGGAATCCGGCGTCGGTCCAGAACGGGTCCATCAGGTCGCGCGTCGGGCTCGGCAAGGCGAGCCGGCGGCTGGCAAGCGCCTCCCACGGGAACAGCTCACCCGGATCTTCCTTCCGCGCCGGGGCGATGTCCGAATGGCCGACTACATTGCCGCGGCCGATGCCGTGGCGCTCCTTGATGTCGGCCACCAGCGGAATCAGCGCCGCGATCTGGTCGTCGGGGAATGGGCGATAACCGAATTCATGCCCCGGATTGACGATCTCGATTCCGACGCTGGCCGAATTAACGTCGGTCACCCCGCGCCAATAGCTCTTGCCGGCGTGCCACGCCCGCTTGTCCTCATCGACCAGCCGATAGGTCGTGCCGTCCTCGTCGATGCAATAATGGGCCGAAACCCTGGCCTCGGGGGACGTTAGCCGGTCCATCGCGCCCTGGCAGTCGGGCATGCCGGTATAATGGAGCACGATCATCGTCACCGGCAGCGCCCGATCGTCGAAATTCGGCGAAGGGCGGTCGATCAGCTCCATCGCCTCATGGCACACGCCGGGGCGCGCGCCGTCAAGCCTTTTCAGGCGACCCGGGCGCCGCGCCGGTCGGCATTTTCGCCCTCGACCAGCCGGTACAGACCGCGTGTCTCGCGGTCCGCGGCGAGGCGCGTGGTCTGGCCGATCACTGTCTCCCCCGCGCCCAGCATCAGCGCGCCGTCGGGCGCCAGCGCAGCCGCCAGCCGGTCGAACGCCATGGTCCGCTTTTCGGGGCTCAGATAAAGCAGCACGTTACGGCACAGGATGATGTCGAACTGGCCCGGATGCGGCGGACTTTCGAGGATGTTGTGGACCTGGAAACGGATCGTCTTGCGCAGCGCCTCGGCCGCCCGCCAACCGTCGTCGCATTCGGCGAACCAGCGGATCATCTGGTTGATTCCAAGCCCACGCTGGACCTCGAACTGCGTGTAGGTTCCGGCCCGGGCGCGGTCGACCACCGCGCACGACACGTCGGTGCCGAGGATGTCGATGGTCCAACCCTGCCATTTCAGCGGCTCGTCGGCGAACAGCATTGCCAGCGAGTAAGTCTCCTGCCCCGTCGAGCAGCCGGCCGACCAGATTTTGAGATGCTTCTTGGCGGCGCGTGCCTTGGACAATACCGGGAGGAACTGGGTCGACAGCAAATCGAACGGCTGGCGGTCGCGGAAGAAGTAGGTTTCGTTGTTCAACAAGGCCTCCACGACCAGATTGGCGAGCGCGGGTTCGCGGCCCATGACCAGGATGGTGATCAGCTCGTCGAGCGTCGCGATTCCGCGCGTCTTCAGCAGGGAGGACAGCGCCGTCTCGATCCGCCAACGGCGGCTCAACGTCAGTTGCTGTCCCGTGCGTGCTTCCAGCAGCCCGGCGAGAATCCGGCTGGAGCTGTCACTTACTTGCATGTCGAATCGCCGATCCGGTGGGCGATTCGGCGGGCCATCCGGACCGGGGGCAGGATTCCGCAGGCTAGGCCAGCTTCGGCGACCGCCCGAGGCATACCCCACACCGCGGAAGAGGCTTGATCCTGGACCAGCACCGATCCGCCGGCGCCGACCAGCGCCATCGCCCCCGCCAGCCCGTCGCGGCCCATGCCTGAAAATACCGCGCCGAGCGCTTCGGGTCCAAGCATCGCTCCAGCCGACGCGAGCATCGGATCGACCGAGGGCAGGAAACCACTGACCGAACGCTCGCGAACCAGCCTCGCGACCAGTTTGCCGCCGCTGACTTCGATCGCCAGGCTGGCATCGCCCGGCGCGATCACGATCCGGTCAGGAAGCAGGCGCAAGCCATCTTCGGCGACCAATGCCTCGCGTCCAGCGGCGGCACTCAATTGCCGCGCGAATACCGCCATGAATGGCTCGGGGAGATGCTGGGTGACGAGGATCGGCGCGCCGATTTTCGGCGGAAGCTCCTTGAAGAAGCCGGTCAAGGCATGGATTCCGCCGGTCGAAGCGCCGAGCGCGAGCAATTTGACCGGCCCCTCGTTCATCGCCCGGAGCGAACCCACCGAAACGTCGGGCTGCGGGCCGCGCGCCGTGCCGGTCATGTCGGCGCGGCCGAGCGCTCGCAGCTTGGCGAGAAGGACCTCGGAGAAAGTGCCGTTGAACCGCCCGGTGCCGGGCTTGGGCAAGGTGTCGGCGGCGCCCAGTGCCAAAGCGGCGACGGTTTCTTCCGCGCCCTCCTCGGCCAGCGACGAGACGATCAGCACTTTGGCGCCCCGGGCCGCAGCAAGGATTTTAGGAATCGATTTCAAACCGCCGGCACCGGGCATTTCCAAATCGAGCAGGACAATGTCAACGCGAACTTGGCCGAGGGCGGTAATCGCATCCTCGGCGGTCCCGGCGACGGCGACGATCTCGAACCCGTCATCGACTTCGATCATCCGCGACAAGACGGCCCGCGCAACCATCGAATCGTCGACCACCATCAGCCGGATTCTTGGGAGCTCATGGCCGCGATACGCGGAACCGGATCTGGCTATTGCCCTGGACACGCCGACGCCTTCAGGCGACGCCGACGAGCTGCAACTTGATGTGGAGCGTTTCGCGGTCGAACGGCTTCATCACATACTCATCGGCACCGGCTTCGAGCGCGGCGCGAATGTGCGCCATGTCATTTTCGGTAGTGCAGAACACCACCTTGGGCTGGTCCTCATGACCGCGCTGACGAAGCAATTTCAAAAATTCCATGCCGCTCATCACCGGCATGTTCCAGTCGAGCAGGACGACATCGGGCATCGACGCCTCGCAACGGGTCAGCGCCTCGCGGCCGTCACCGGCTTCATCGACCTGGAAATCGAGCGTTTCGAGGATATGGCGGGCGACCTTACGGATCACCTTGCTGTCGTCGACGATTAGGCAGGTCTTCATGCTACTATCCTGTTCAATTCAAACGCCGTTCTAAAGCGAAAGGGTAACCAGAGACTTAAGTCCGATCCTCAGGCGGCGCGGGCCTCGGAGGACGGGCCGGCGATCAGTGCCGCGACATTGACCAGCAATAGTGGACCCTCGTCGGTCTCGACCATGCCGAGCGCGACGCGTTCCCAGCCCTCGCCCATCGCTGCGCGGATCGGGCTTGGATCGGACATCGCCTCCACGACATCCTCGACACTATCGACGATCAGCGCGTAATGATGGCCGTCAAGCTCGACCACGGCAGCCTCGCGAATACCGTCCGAGCAATCGCTTTCGCCCAAATCGAGCGAACGCACGGTGTCTATCACCGTCAGCACCCGGCTGCGCAACGCCGACAGCCCGGCGACATGCGGCGCCGCGCGGGGCACCGGGATCAATGTGTCCAGCTCGACCACCGATTCAACCGCTGCCGAAGGGAAGGCGACGCGGCTTCCGCCGATCGACACGATCAATAGCAATTGGCTCATCGGCCCTTTCCTCCACTCGCCGCCTTGAGCGCGGACAGCAGGCCGGCGCGGTCATAGCGATAGATGCTCCCGTCATCGCCGCTTGCCTCGGGCTCGTCGCGGAGCACCAGGGTATGGCCGGAATGGCTGCCGCCGGTTTCTCCGGGGCCCGAAGCGATCACCACGTCCGGGATCAATTCGTCATGCTCGTCGATCACCAGATAGCCCGCTGCCTCGACGATCGGGCGGAGCATGTTCTGGATCCATGCATCGCCCGACGGCAGGCGGCAGACTCCTTGTTCGCCGGCGCGGGCGATAGCGCCGAGGTGCTGGGCGAACAGCCAGTGCGCGTCGACCAGCTCGGCCGGCTCGCCGCCGATCAGGCTGACCCCGCTGACCGCGCCGGGATGCTCGGCCGGGATGACCTCATGGTCGATGGTCATCAAATCGATGACATCGCGAAACACATAGCCGATTTCCCTCGCCCCATCGCTGAGGCGGAAAACGCGGACCTTGTCGTCGCCTTCACCAAGAGAGTCGGCTCCGGCCAGCGGCAGGATGATATCGCCCAGCTGGACCCGAAGCTGGCCCGCGGCCTGGCGGATCGATCCGCGGCCGACTTCCTCGATCCGGTCGACCAAAGCGAGGCGGATGGCGCGGCGATTGCCGTCGAGCCCGCGGAACAGGAGGACATTGTCGTCGCGGATGGTGTTGGTCGAGGCCGTCTCGACGATCCGGGCCGCGCGCTCCTGCGCTTCCAGCTTGACCCCGCCGACCTCTGCCACCCCGGCCGGGTCGAACAGCAAAATCGGGCTTCCGTCGTCGGCAAGGGTCGTCCCGGCGTAAAGGCCTGTGGCCATCACCGCCGGAGCGGCGGGCTTCACCACCAGTTCCTCATGATCGTGGATGCGGTCGACCGCCAGCGCGTACAAATCGCCGCCCGCCGGCCGAAGCACCACCAGGGTGCGTTGATCGTCGGGCACGTCGCTGGCCAGGCCCAGCACGTCGGCGAGACTGATCTCCGGCATGCGGCGGCCGCGGATCGTGGCGACACCGGCGCCGCCAATGCTGTCGAGCGTGACCGACGTGCCGTTGGCACGAACAATCTCCTCGATCGCCGCGCGCGGAATGGCGAAATGCTGGCTGCCGATCGATACCGTCAGCGCGGGGATGATGGTCAGGGTCAGCGGCACGCGCAGCGTCATCCGCGTGCCATTGCCGGGTGTGCTGTCGACTTCGACGATCCCGCCGATCCGCTCGACATTGGAGCGGACCACGTCCATCCCCACCCCGCGCCCGGAAATCGAGGTCACTTCCTTGGCGGTCGACAGCCCCGCCTCGAAGATCAGCGCCAGCCGCTCGCGTGCGGTCATCTTGGCCGCGTCGGCCGCCTCGATACTGCCCGCGGCGACCGCCTTTTCGACCAGTTTCTTGCCGTCGATGCCTTTGCCATCGTCGACGATATCGATCAAAATCTGGTTGCCCGACTGGCGCGCCGAGACCGACAGCAGCCCGATTTCGCGCTTGCCCGCTTTGAGCCGCTCGGCGGGTTTCTCGATGCCATGATCGACCGCATTGCGAATGATGTGGGTCAAGGGATCGCGAATCATCTCGATCATCTCGCGATCGAGCTCGACATCGCCGCCGTCGATATCGACCAGCACCTGCTTGCCCAGTTCGCCCGACAGGTCGCGGACCATGCGCGGCAAGGCGACGAACAGATTTTCGATCCGCTGCATGCGGGTACGAGTGATTGCGTCGCGCATTTCGGCGATGATCCCGGACAGGCGTTCGAACGCCCCGTCGACGGTCACGTCGCTGTCGGTTTCGCGCAGGCGGCGGGCGAGCTCGTTGCGCGCCAGCACCATATCGCTGACGCCCGACATCACCCGGTCGAGCAACTCGACCGACAAACGGATGGTGCGGGGTGCGGCAGCCGCCTTGCCGTCGGCGACCGCGACGGCGGCGCTTGCCGCCGGCCCTTCGGCGCCAGGCTCGAGCGCCTGAATGAGAACATGGTCGTCGCCCCCGGCAAATTCCTCGCCAGCCTCGATCGCGGCGACCATTTCGCCGATCCGGTCGATCACCGCCAGCACCGCGCTGACGAGCGGCCCGTCGGGGGTGCGTCGCCCGGCGCGAACATCGGCCAGCGCATCCTCAGCGGCATGGCTCAACGCTTCAAGGCGCGGGAATTCGAAGAAGCCGCAATTGCCCTTCACGGTGTGGACGAAGCGAAAGATCGAATCGAGCCGGGCGCGGTCGTCGGGCTGGGCCTCCCAGGCCACGATCTCGCCGCCGAGCGCTTCCAGCATTTCACGGCACTCCGCCACGAAATCGGCAATCAGATCGTCCATGTTGCTTTTGACCCTGCGCCTACGTTGAGCCGCCTTATGGGTGCAAAAGGGTTAATGCGCCGTTAGTTGGCGACGTTGAGCGTTGCCCCGATCATCAACACCGGTTCGCTGGCGTCGGACAGACGGATTTCGCCCCCCGCCTCGCTCGCCAGCGCATGCGCCAGCCATGCCCCCGCGGCGCGCGGCTCGACCGTCCCGCCGGCACTGCCCCTGGTCAAAGTCTCGCGCAGAGTCGGATCGAGCAGGATTCGCGGCCCTTCGGCGCGGATCACGATCTCCAGTCGTTCGCCGTCGCGCTCCGCACCCACATCCAGCCGTCCGCCGCGGACCAATGAGTCGCCCGCGATCAGCGCCAGATTGAGCAGCAATTTGACCGCGCCCTTGGGCAATGCATCACCGGCGACAATCCATCCCAGCTCGATCTGCTTTTCGGCCCCGAACAGACCGGCCAATGCAGCGTGCGCCTCGCGCGTGTCGATGGTGTCGCCGAACCCGCCCGCCGCGCCAAAAGCCAGGCGGAAGAATTTCAACTTGTTGGCGCTCGCCCGCGCGCTTTCGTTGAGCAGTTCGAGGCACCGCTCGCGCATCGCGGGGTCCTGCTCGTCGGCCATCAGCTCGAGCCCGTTGTTGAGCGCACCGACCGGCGACAGCAGATCGTGACACAGGCGCGAACAGAGCAGGCTGGCGAGGTCGGTGGCGTTCATGGACGCGTGTTGCGGCAGCTCTGATCAAATCGCAAGGCTGGCCCGCCCAAATCGCAAGGCGCCATTGACCCCGGCAGGACCGCCCCCATATCCACCGAATGGCCGGGGGGCATCAGATTATCGCCATTGCGCTCGACGAGCGCCACGCCGGCTGGCGGCTCGACCGCGCGCTGGCGGACGCGCTGCCGTCGCTGTCGCGCGAGCGCCTCAAGGTGCTGGTCAAGAGCGGCGCGCTCAGTGCCGGCGCAACCCTCCACCGCGATCCCGCGACCAAGGTGCGCGGCGACGAGGCCTTCGCCCTCGCCGTCCCCGAGCCGGCAGCAGCGCATAACGAGGCGCAGGATATCCCGCTGGTGATCGCCTATGAGGACGAACATCTCCTCGTCATCGACAAGCCCGCCGGGCTGGTGGTCCACCCCGCCGCAGGCAATCGCGACGGCACCCTGGTCAATGCCCTGCTCCATCATTGCGGCCCCTCATTGAGCGGTATCGGCGGGGTAGCGCGGCCCGGCATCGTCCACCGCATCGACAAGGACACCTCCGGCCTGCTGCTGGTCGCCAAGAGCGACGTCGCCCACGAAGGCCTGTCGAAACAATTTGCCGACCACAGTATCGAGCGGGTTTACGCCGCGATCGTCAGCGGGGTCCCGACCATGCTGACCGGCACCGTCGATGCCCCGCTGGCCCGATCGGAAACCGACCGCAAGAAAGTCGCAGTGACCAAGAGCGGCCGCGGCAAGCGCGCGGTAACCCATTGGAAGCTGCGCACGGCGCTCCGCGACGCGGCGCTGGTCGAATGCCGGCTGGAAACCGGGCGGACCCACCAGGTCCGCGTCCATCTCGCCTCGATCGGCCATCCCTTGCTCGGTGATCCGGTCTATGGCCGTTCGCCCAAGCAGCGCCAGCGCGAGTTGCTGGCGCGGCTCGGGTTCAAGCGGCAGGCGCTGCATGCGGAGGCACTGGGGTTCATCCACCCCGTAACGAACAGCCGTCTGTCGTTCACTTCCGCCCTTCCGTCGGACATGCAGGAACTGTTCAGCGCACTTGGTGTATAGGATTACAACGGTTAGAAACGCCACGCGACGGCGTCTCGGCCCAGGGAGACTGACTTAGACATGGCACGAACGGTGACAACACAGGGCAAACGAGCGCTCTCGATCCCCGCGTCGGGCGGGGAAGCGGGCCTCAATCGCTACCTGACCGAAATCAAGAAGTTTCCCATCCTCGCCCCCGAGGAGGAATATATGCTGGCCAAGGCGTGGCGCGAACATGGCGACACCGACGCCGCCGCGCGCCTAGTCAACTCGCACCTGCGCCTCGTGGCCAAGATCGCAATGGGCTATCGCGGCTACGGCCTGCCAGTCAGCGAGCTCATCTCCGAAGGCAATATCGGCCTGATGCAGGGCGTCAAGAAGTTCGAGCCCGACCGCGGCTTTCGCCTCGCGACCTACGCCATGTGGTGGATCCGCGCCTCGATCCAGGAATTCATCCTGCGCTCGTGGAGCCTGGTCAAAATGGGCACCACCGCGGCGCAGAAGAAATTGTTCTTCAACCTGCGCCGGATGAAGAACCAGCTGGATGCATTCGAGGATGGCGATCTGAAGCCTGCCGACGTGGCCAAGATCGCCACCGACCTTGGCGTCACCGAGGCCGAAGTCGTGTCGATGAACCGCCGCATGTCGATGGGAGGCGATACCAGCCTCAACGCCCCGCTGCGCGACACCGATGGCGAAGGACAGTGGCAGGACTTCCTGGTCGACAATGGCCCGCTGCAGGACGAGGTCGTCGCCGACAATGAGGAACGCCAGGTGCGGCACGATTTGCTCAACCAGGCAATGGAGAGCCTCAACGAACGCGAGAAGAACATCCTCGTCGAACGGCGGCTGGCGGAAGACCCCAAGACGCTCGAGGATTTGAGCCAAGTCTACGGTGTCAGCCGCGAGCGAATCCGCCAGATCGAGGTTAGGGCGTTCGAGAAATTGCAGGCGGCGCTGCTACGGCTGGCGGGCGACCAGAGGTTGCTTCCGGCGGCTTGAGCCCTGCCCTCGCCGGGCCGTTCCAGCGGCGCGACGACCCCCCTTGCCAAGCGCGTCCAAGAGTCCGACGCTGTCGGTTTCGAAGCGCGCAGCCGCGCTTTCACGCGACTCGCGCCCGTGCAACGGACGAGGGAGAGTCGCATGCCCAATAACTTGAACGGATTATCGAACGGCACTCGAGCCATCGCGCTGGTCGGACCGGCCGGCGCGGGCAAGACCAGCCTGGCCGAGGCGATGCTGTTCGCCAGCGGCACGATCGACCGCCAAGGCTCGACGTCGAATGGTTCAAGCGTCGGCGACTCCTCCCCCGAGGCCCGCCAGCGCGGCGGATCGACCGAACTCAACCTGATGCATTTCGACTATCTGGGGGATCGGTTCGCGATCATCGACGCCCCCGGATCGGTCGGTTTCGCCGCCGACGGGGCGAGCGCGATCACGGCGGCCGACATGGCGATTGTGGTGGTCGATCCCGATCCCGCCCGCGCCGCCCTCGCCGCCCCGTCGCTGCGCATGCTCGACGAGCTCGGTATCCCGCACATGATCTTCGTCAATCGCGTCGACCAGGCCCGTGGCCGGATCCGCGATCTGCTCTCGGCGCTGCAACCGATGAGCGTCTCCCCCCTCATCGCCCGGCAATTGCCGATCAGAGAAAAAGACGCGGCAGGGGGCGAAAAGGTCACCGGATTCATCGATCTCGCGCTCGAACGCGCCTTCCATTACCGGCCGGGCGACGCGTCCGAGCGGATCGACCTGCCCGCCGACCTCGCCGACCGCGAGGCCGAAGCGCGCACCCAGATGCTCGAGCGGCTGGCCGACCATGACGATACATTGCTCGAGCAATTGCTGATGGACCAGGTGCCCGAGCAATCGACCATCTTCGCCGATCTTGCCCGCGAAACCGGGGAAAATCTCGGCGTGTCGGTATTGTTCGGCTCGGCCAGTTCGAGCTGGGGCGTGCGCCGCTTGCTCAAGGCGCTGCGCCACGAAGCGCCGGGACCCGAGACGACCGCCAAGCGGCTGTCGGTAACCAACCCGGCGCTCTACGCGTTCAAGATCAACCATGGCGGGGCCGTGGGGCGGCTGGCGCAGGCCCGCGTGCTGGGCGGAACGATCGCCGAAGGGTCCGAGCTCAAGACCGCCGACGGCAGCGCGGTCCGCCTTGGCGCGCTGTTCACGGTGCAGGGCGACAAGACAGCCAAGATCGCCAATGCCAATCCCGGAGAGATCGTCGCCGTGGCCAAGGCCGATGAGGTTCGCGCCGGCCAGTGGCTGTCTGGAGGCGCCATCCCGCCCGATGTCGAGCTTGCGCAGCCGGCGCGCAACGCCACCGTCGCGATTGCGCCGGCCGACCGCAAGGATGACGTCAGGCTGGCCAGCGCGCTCGCCAGGCTGGCGGAGGAAGATAGCGCGCTGACCATCGAGCATGATGATGCCAGCCACGAGCTTCGCCTGCGCGGGGTCAATGACGAGCATCTCAGCCTGGTCGTGGCGCGGTTGAAACGGCGGTACGGGGTCGAGGTGACCAGCCGCCCTTGCTCGATCGGCTATCGCGAATCGATCCGCCGACCGGTGCGCCAGCACGGCCGCCACAAGAAGCAGTCGGGCGGCCACGGCCAATTCGGCGACGTGATCATCGAGATTCGCCCGCTCGCCCGCGGCGAAGGCTTCAAGTTCGAGGAGAAAATCCACGGAGGGTCGATCCCCAGGCAATATATTCCGGCGGTCGAGGCAGGGGTCAAAGACGCGATGGTCAAGGGCCCGTTGGGCTTCCCGGTCGACGATGTCGCGGTGACCCTGGTCGACGGCAGCTATCACAGCGTCGATTCGTCCGAACTCGCCTTCCGCACCGCGGGGCGGATCGCGATGCAGGAAGCGCTTGCCGCGGCCTCGCCGCATCTGCTCGAGCCGGTGCAGCGGTTGGTGGTGGTGTCGCCGTCGAGCTCAACTTCCAAGGTCAGTTCCACCGTCGCCTCGCGCCGCGGGCAGATGCTGGGCATGGGGCCGCGCGACGGCTGGCCCGGCTGGGACCGGGTCGAGGCGCTGCTGCCCGAGAGCGAGCTGGCTGGACTGGAGGCTGAGTTGCGCTCCTTGAGCCAGGGCCTGGCCACCTACGAAGCCGAATATGACCATCTCGCCGAATTGAACGGGACGCTGGCCGACAAAGTGGTGCAGGGACGGGTCGCGGAATTGGCCTGACCCTGCTGCCAGCGAAGGGGGCGACAGGGTTGCGGCGTTGGGCTAGACCCCCAAAGACGCCCACGCCACACGCCCCCTCGCGCCGGATGCCGATGAGACATTGGTTCAAAGACCATCACTTCCGGTCGCTTCTCAAGAATACCAGCTATCTCGCTGTTTCCAAAGGTATAGCTGCGGTTGCGTCTATCGCGACCTTGGCCTTCACCGGGCGCGCCCTGGGGCTCGAAACCTTCGGCCTGCTGATCCTCATCGCCTCCTACGCCCAGGCCGCCAACGGGCTCTCCAAGTTCCAGAGCTGGCAGCTGGTCATCCGCTACGGCGGCGCGGCGCTGGCCAAGGGCGACGATGCCAGTTTCAAGCGCGCGTCGAGCTTCGCCCTCGGGCTCGACCTGACCAGCGGGCTGCTCGGCATGGCCGCGGCGCTATTGCTGCTGCCGCTGATTGGCAGTTGGTTTGGCATCGACAGCGATCTTCTCACCTATGCCATGCTCTATTGCCTGCTGATCCCGACCATGGGCGCCTCGAGCCCGAGCGGGATGCTGCGCGCGCTCGACCGGTTCGACTTGATCAGTTGGCAGGGCGTGGTCACCCCGATCACCCGCGCTACGCTCGCCGGGGTTGGCTATTGGCAAGGCTGGGGCCTGCCGCTTTTCATTGCTTTGTGGGCGGCGACCGACCTCCTCGGCGATCTGTTCATGTGGTTCCTCGCCTGGCGTGAGCTCAAACGGCGCAAGCTCGTCACTGGAATCCGCCCCAGCCTCAGCGCCCGCGACCTGCCCAAGGCCTGGCCGTTCGCCATCCAGGTTAATCTGACCAGCTCGCTGATGGCCGCGTGGGGCCCGGTAGCGCGATTGATCGTCGGCGGCCTCCTCGGCCCTGCAAGCGCCGCGATCTACCGCGTTGCCGCCACTCTCGCCGACAGCGCCCAAAAACCCGCCGACTTGCTGGCCAAGGCTTATTATCCCGAAGTGGTGCGGATGGACCTCGCCTCCAAGCATCCGTGGCGGCTGATGCTGCGCGGTACTGCCCTGGCCGGAGTCTTCGGGCTGGCCGCGGTGCTGTTCCTCGTGATTGGCGGCCGGCCATTGATCGGCGCCTTGTTCGGAAGCGAGTTCCTCGGTGTCTATCCGGTGCTGCTGGTCATGGTCGGGGTGCCGTTGCTTGCCATGCTCAGCTTCCCGCTCGCGCCGATGCTATATGCCCTCGACCGGCCCGATGCGCCGTTGAAGGCGCGGGTCGTCGGCACCGCGCTCTACTTCGCGATCGTCGCGCCTTTGTGCTGGCGGTTCGACGTCCAGGGCGCGGCGATGGCCATCGTCATTGGCCATATCGCGATGTTCGCGGTGCTGCTCGGCTATCTGGGCCGTGAGCATAAGCGAGTGCGGGCCAAGTGACTGAGCCCTTGATCTGGGTGCTGATCGGGGAGCGCACCGGGGACAATAACCAGGCGCTGGCGCTGGCCGAGGCGCTCGGCACGCCGTTCGAGGTGAAAAAGCTCCATTATAATCTGCTCCAGGCGCTGAGCGTGTGGCTCCCGCCGACCGCGGCGACGATGACAAAAGCTGCGCGGGCTGGACTACAAGCGCCGTGGCCCGATCTGGTGATCGCCATCGGCCGGCGCAGCGTCCCGGTCGCGCGGTGGATCAAGCGGCAGAATGAGGGGCGGACCAAGCTGGTGCGGATCGGCCATCCCAGGATCGATCCCAAGCTGTTCGACCTGGTCGTCACCACCCGCCAATATCCGGTGCCGCCGGGGACCAATGTCGTGCTGCTGCCGGTGGCGATGAGCCGCCATCTCGAGCCGCTCGCGCCGACTGCCGCGGAATCCGAGTGGCTGGCCGCGGCTCCCGCGCCACGCACCCTGGTAGCGATCGGCGGGGCGACCAAATATTGGACTTTGCCCACTGAGCGGATCGAGCGGATCGTCGACGCATCCCCGCCAGGCAAGAGCCTGATCGTCGTGACCAGCCGCCGCACCGATCCGGCACTGGTGGGGCGACTGCGCGAGATCACCCAAGGCAATCCTGACCTGCGGCTGGTCGACGGCCCCTCCCCCCGCTTCGCTGTGCTGATGGACGCGGCCGACGAAATTTTCGTCACTGGCGACAGCGTGTCGATGCTGTCGGAGGCGGTGCTGACCGGAAAGCCGGTGGCGCTGATCCCGATTGTCCAGGACGAAAAGGGGCGTCGCGCGCTCGGCCTTGAGCCGCGGGAGACTGGCCCCAATGCCCGCCGCCGCGACCTTCGCCGCTTCTGGAATCACCTGATCGACGAGGGCATGATCGGGACGAGCGAGGACGGGCCGAAGCGCGCGGCCACCATTCCCAACCCCAATCGCATCGCCGCCGACGCGGTCAGGCGGCTGCTGTAGCCAGTCCGTTCCAGCCGCGATGGCGCTCGATCAGCTCAAGGCTGTCGTGGCGGACATGGTTGGCGGCCATTTCGGCGACCAGTTGCGGCTTGGTGACGTCCCCGCGATCGACCAGATCGGCGAGCAAGGAATAAACCAACGCTTCCTGGTTGGGATCGGGATGCGTCTCGTAGGTCTTGCGCTTCCAACGGCGGATGAAATCGAACGGCCCGCGCTCGCGCAGCGTGTAATCGATCGGCAGCCCGGCCTTCCACGGCTGGGTCCGCCGCTTGGTGGTGTGCAGGATCCTGGTGTTCGGCGTCAGCCGGTCGAAGTCGTTCCATTCGGGCTCGAGGAAGCCGATCGTTGCCGGATCCTCGCGCTTCAATTCGATCCAGTCGATATAATCGAAGCGCTGGGCGAACAGATCGTCGAGATCCTGGTCGATGTCCCAATGCTTGAGCTTGCTATTATCGAGCAGCATCACCGAGGTGGCGACATAATCGTTGCGCTTGTTATGCCCCGGGCGCGGCACTGCCATCACCGCCTTGCCGCCCATGTCGCGGTCGAACAGTTCGGCGATGTCGCCCACCCCGAAGCAATCGGGATCGGTGACCACCGCTTTGCCCTTCCACTTCATCAGCTTGGGCGGGGCGAAGCGGAGGGGGGTGAAGCTCTGGAGGTCATCGGGATCCCACGCGCGCACATGGCCGGCGCGGAGGATCGACTGGCCGCTGGCCATCAGCCGCGGATATTTGGCCGCATCCATGATCACCACATTGAAGCTGTCGGGCAGCTTCGACGCTTTCTTGTAGCTGAGAGCGCTGATCTTGGCGCCGAGCATCTGGCGGGCATTGGCCTGGATGAAGACGGTCGGCTTCACAGGCTCATTTCCTCGAAGCCGGCCTCCTTCACCACGCGGTCGAGATGAACCAGGGTGGTGAGCAGGCTCTCCATCTTGTCGAGTGGCCAGGCATTGGGGCCGTCGGACAAGGCGTTGGCGGGATCAGGGTGGGTTTCCATGAACAGGCCGCTGATCCCGACCGCGACCGCGGCGCGGGCCAAGACGGGCACATGCTCGCGGGTGCCGCCCGAACTGGTCCCCTGCCCGCCCGGGAGTTGCACGCTATGGGTCGCGTCGAACACCACCGGGCAGCCGGTTTCGCGCATGATCGCCAAGCTCCGCATGTCGGACACGAGGTTGTTGTAGCCGAACGACGCGCCGCGTTCGCACACCAATATGTTGCCGCCGTCGCCCCCCGCCGCGATCGACGCCGCCTTGGCCTTGTCGACGACGTTCTTCATGTCGTGCGGCGCCATGAACTGCGCTTTCTTGATGTTGACCGGCTTGCCGGCGCTCGCGACGGCCTGGATGAAATCGGTCTGGCGGGCGAGGAAGGCGGGGGTCTGGAGCATGTCCACCACTTCGGCGACGGGTTTCACCTGCGGAATGTCGTGGACGTCGGTGAGGACCGGCACACCAAGTTCGGCGCGGACTTTTTCAAGGATGCGCAAGCCTTCGTCCATGCCGGGGCCACGAAAGCTGATGCCAGAGGAGCGATTGGCCTTGTCGAAGCTCGACTTGAACAGGAACAAGATGCCGAGCTTGTCGGTGATGGCCTTCAGCCGCTCGGCGGTGCGCATCTGGAGCTCTTCGCTCTCGATCACGCACGGACCGGCGATGAGGAAGAAGGGCTGGTCGAGCCCGATGGTTTTTCCGTGAAATTGCATGGAAGGCCTTTAGCCGAGTGAGTCGACGACCGCCACCGGTGCCCAGTCCCCAAGGCCATATTGTGGCGCGAAGGCGGCGGGGAACGGTTCGCCGGCATGAATTCCGCCGGTGACGAAGATGCAGTCGATCCCCTGCCGCGCCGCGCCGAGCACGTCGGTGGGGAGCGCATCGCCGATCGCGACGACGTTCGAAATGTCGGGATTGCCGGCAAGGCCCAGCGCATGCTCGTAAATCGTGGCGTGCGGCTTGCCGTACCAAAGGACGGTTCCGCCGAGTCCTTCGTAAAGATCGGCGATGGCGCCGGCGCAGGCCTCGGGCACGCCGCCGCGGACCACCATCCGGTCGGGGTTGAGGCAGTGCATCACCACCCCGCGTGCCGCCAGCGGCGCGATTTCGGCGAGATAGTCGCCGGGGTTCATCCGCACCCCGTCGAGCCCGAGGCAGGCGAGGTCGCTGAATTCGCCGCCGTCCGCGATCACCACATCACGCGATTCGAGGATTGCCCGGTCGGCCGGCGTGCCGATGAAACCGACCGGAGCGCCGACTGCGTTGAGCGTGACAATCCCCGACTCGCCGCTGGTCGAGATGCCGTGCCAGGCGCCGCGCGGAAGTCCGATCCAGGCCAGCTGCTGCTCGACCGCGTCGGCGGTGCGCGGGGCGTTGGTGATGAGGATGATCCGCCGCCCCTCGCCCACCCAGCCGAGCAATCGCTCGGCCGCACCGGGGTAGAGGTCCACCCCGTCATGAACCACGCCCCAGATATCGCACAGGATCACCGAATAATGCGCCGGCAGCGCGTCGAGAAAATTCATTCGAGCCCGGCCATGATGAGCGCATCCTCGATCGGGCTGACGTCCTCGGGATTGTTGAGCTCGCGCAAGGTGAAGCTCGGGGTCGCGACCTCGACCACGTCGATCGGCACCCCCACCACGAGGAAGCGCAATTGCTCCAGCCCTTCGAGCATTTCGAGCTCTGTCGGGGGGGTCGCGACATAGGTCGCGAGCGCCGCGCGGCGGTAGGCATAGACGCCGATGTGGAGACGCACCGGCGAAAGGTCGCCGTCGAGCGCCCCGTCGGGAAGATAAGGAATTAGCTTTTTCGAAAAATAGAGCGCGCGGCCTTCATTATCGACCACCACGCTGGTCCCGCCGACCCGCCCAGCGGCTTCCTCGGCCTGCAATTTGCGCACTTCGTCGCTGCGCTGGCGCATCGCCGGAGTGGCAACCATCGAATCGGCGGAAATGTCGAGCTGGCCGACCAGCGCGGTGACGAAGCCCGGAGGGGTGAGCAAGGCGTCGCCCTGGAAATTGACCACTACCTCGACGTCGGCATCGAGTTGGTCGAGCGCTTCCGCGCAACGCTCGGTGCCGTTGCGGCAATATTCGCTGGTCCTCAACGCACTGCCGCCGAACCCGCGCACCGCGTCAGCAATGCGCTCGTCATCGGTGACGACATGGACCGCGGCGATTCCGGGCACCTTTGAGGCTGCTTCATAGCTCCGCTGAATCAGCGGCTTTTCGCAGCCAGTACAGCCCTTAAGGGTGACCAACGGCTTGCCCGGATAACGCGTCGAGGCGAAGCGCGCCGGGATCAGGATAACGGTTTTAAGCATCGGATCAGCGGCTCGCCGGCGTGTCGTGGATGTGGACCACGCCGACCGGGCGGCCGTCCTCGATCACGAACAGGGTGGTGATGCGATGCTCCTCGAACAGGGTCAGCGCCTCGTCGACCAAGGCGTCGGGCGCGACCGCCTTGGGATTGGCATTCATGAAAACCGAGGCGGGATGGTCGAGCCCGCGCTCGATGTTGCGCCTGAGATCGCCGTCGGTGATCACCCCGACCAGCCGCCCGTCGGCATCGGTTACTCCGACCACGCCGAGCCGCTTTTCGCTCATCACCACGATCGCGTCGTGCATCGACGTCTCCTCGCGGACCAAGGGCAGCTGGTCGCCGCCGTGCATCAGGCGCCTGACGGGGCGAAGCCGAAGGCCGAGCGACCCGCCGGGATGGATCCGGCCGAACTCGGTGCGGGTGAACCCTTTCTCCCGCATCACCGTCATCGCCAAAGCGTCACCCAGCGCCAGTGTCATAGTGGTCGAGGTGGTCGGCGCGACCGCTTCGGGGCCGACTTCCGCCCAATGCGGCAGCACCAGCGCCGCCGCCGCCGCCGCACCGAGCATCGACCCGGCATTGCCGGTGATGGCGATGATCGGAACGCCGATGGCGTCGAAATGGTCGATCACCGGCTGCAATTCGGCGGTCTGGCCCGATTGCGAGATGAGCAAGGCGACGTCGCCTCCGTCGGCGATGCCGAGGTCGCCGTGGATCGCCTCGGCCAAATGGAGGAAGGTCGCGGTGGTGCCGGTCGAGGCGAAGGTCGCAGCGATCTTGCGGCCGATGTGGCCTGACTTGCCCAATCCGGCGACGATCAATTTACCCTTGGACTCGAGGATCAGCCGGCACGCGGCCTCGAATTCAGCCCCGAGCGAATCCGCCAGCGCATCGAGCGCGCGGGCTTCGTCGTGGACCATGGTCCGCCCGAACTCGAGGATCGAATCGTCAGCGTCGGGCAGGCTCATGCGGCGGCCTTCGCCGGGGCGTCCGGTTCGGGTTCATGCGCGGAGATGACCTGCGCCGCGACCAGGTCGCCAACCACGTTGAGCGTTGTCCGGCACATGTCGAGGAATCGATCGACCCCCAGCACCAGGGCAATGGCTTCCGGATTGATCCCGACCATCGCCAGGATCAGCGCCACAACCGGCAGCGAACCGGCGGGAACGCCAGCGGTGCCGATTCCACCGAGGATGCAGACCAGCATCACCATCAATTGCTGCGACCAACTGAGGTCGATGCCGAAGAATTGCGCGAGAAACAGCACCGTCACGCCCTCGAACATCGCGGTACCGTTCTGGTTAGCGGTGGCCCCGATGGTCAGCACGAAACGCGAGATGCGCGGCGGCAGCTTTAGTTTATGCTCGGCCACCCGAAGCGAGGTCGGCAGGGTGGCGTTGGACGAGGCGGTCGAGAAAGCCATCAGGCTGGCCTCCTGCGTCTGGCGGAAGAACAGCAGAGGGTTCTTCTTGCCGAGGAACGCCAGCAGCAACGGGAACACCAGGAACATCTGGACGCCCAGCGCCACGAGCACCGTCCCGACATAAGCCGACAGACGGATCAGCAGATCCCAGCCGAACAGAGCAGCGAGGTTGAACATGAAGCAGGCCACCGCCAGCGGGGCCAGCTTGATGACGATCATGATGAGCCGCATGGTGACGTCGAACAGGCCCTGGAACCCGCGTTGCAATGTCTTGGCGGCAGGCGTGTCCGTCAGCAGCAGGCCGATACCGAAGAACAAGGCGAAAAACATCACCGAGATGATCGCACTGTTCGACCCCATCACCTCGACGAGGTTGTTGGGCACAATGTTGATGAAGGCATCGATCCCGGAGGGCTGTTCGGCGCCCTTCGCAACAATCTCGCCCGCCTTGCCCGCGGAATCGGCGAGCATCGAGGCGGCGGCAGCCTTGTCGACGCCGGCACCGGGCTGGAGCAGATTGACGGTGATGAGGCTGACCGCGACCGCGATGGCCGACACGACAACCGTATAGACCAGGGTGCGCAGTCCGACACGCTTCAATGAGCGAATTTCGCCCATTTCCGAAATACCGACCACCAGCGCCGAGAACAGCAACGGGATGACCAGCATGAACAGCAGGCGCAGGAACACCTGTCCGATCGGCCCGGTGATATAGGTGGTGACGAATTCAACCCAGGCGGCGTCGCGCGAGGTCGAATAAGCAATCAGCCCGGCAACCAGCCCGATCGCGAACCCCGCCAGCATCTGCCATTGCAGCGACAGACTCTTGCGCGCCACCTCGGTCATCCGGCTCTCCTCCATCCTGTTTCAAAAGGCATTGCCGGCCGAAGCCGGTGCGTCAAGCGCGGGGCCTAGACCGGCTGGTCGATCGACGTCTGGTTGGCTCGATCTCTTCCCAGCCTAAACCGGCTGGTCGATCGAGCGGGGCGGGTCGGAGAAATATTTGGGGCCGGCTGCGGTTATGTGGAAACAATCCTCGAGCCTGATCCCGAACTTGCCGGGAAGGTAGATCCCCGGCTCGTTGGAAAAGCACATGCCGACCGCCAGCCGCGTGGTTTCGCCCTCGACCAGGTTGATCGGTTCATGTCCCTCCATGCCGATGCCGTGGCCGGTACGGTGCGACAGGCCGGGGAGCCGGTAGCCTGGACCATAACCCCAGTTTTCGTACGCGCTTCGAACTGCGCCATCGACAGCGCCGGCCTCCGTGCCCACGGTTGCTGCCTTCATGACGATCTGCTGGCCACGGGCGACCTGGTTCCACACCTTGCGCTGCTCGGCCGTCGCCTCGCCGAAGACGAAACTGCGGCTGATGTCGGACTGGTAGCCATGGAGGGCACAGCCGGTGTCGATCAGGACCACCTCGCCGCGTCGCACCGCCTGCGGCTTGCCGGTGCCATGGGGATAGGCCGAGGCTTCGCCCAGCAACACCAGCGCCCAGGGGCTGGATCCCCCGCGGGCAACCATGCCGCGTTGCAGCAGTGCGCCGATGTCAGCAGGCGTCATCCCTTCGCGAAGCAGGCCATGAACCTCGGCGATCGTCGCCAGCGTGATGTCGGACGCCGCTTGCATCAAGGCCAGTTCGGCCGGCGACTTGAACATGCGGCAGCCGCGGACCACGGGGTTGGCGTTGCGGAGCGGAATGCGGGGCAGCGAGGCCGCCAGACGGTCGGCGATGAAGTAGCGGTTGGTCTCCTCCATCCCGAGCGGCGCCGTGGCGAGTTTGCGCTCACGTAGAAAATCCGCGACCAGCTTCAGCGGCTCCTCATGCTCGTGCCAGGTGCGAATCTCGGCGCGGATGGCAAGGCTCTCGGCCACCGAAGGCTTCTCGAAGAAGGGCGTGACGATGATCGGATCGCCAGTCGCGGGAATCACCACCCCGGTCAGCCGTTCCGAGCGGCTCCAGCGTACGCCGGTGAAATAATCGAGGCTCGGCCCGGATTCGACCAGCACCGCGCCGATGCCGTTGCGTTGCATCAGGCGCTGCGCCCGGGCGATTCGCTGGACCCGCTCCGCCCGCCCGATCGGCGGAGGTAGCGCCATCGGCTTGAGCTCGACCGCCTTGCCTTGGGCCGCCTTGGCCAGTCCGGTCAGCGTCGTTGCGGCGAATAGTCCCGCCCCGCCGACAAAGCCGCGCCGGGTCAAATCAGCCATGGCCCTTCCCTTCCCGATTGTGCCACGCCCAAGCGGTCGCGACGATCGTGTCGAGGTCGCTCATTCCGGGTGTCCAGCCAAGCTCGCGATTGGCTTTCCCCGGGTCGCTGACCAGCTCCGCCGGATCGCCCGAACGGCGCGGGCCGATGGTGTGCGGTACGGGTTTGCCCGCCACCCGCTCGACCGCATTTAGCACCTGGCGGACGCTGGCTCCCTCCCCCGTGCCGAGATTGAACGCGTGCGAGCCGCTGGTCGAAGCGAGCCACTCGAGCGCCCGGACATGGGCCTCAGCGAGGTCGGCGACGTGGATATAATCGCGGATGCAGGTGCCGTCCGGGGTCGGATAATCGTCGCCGAACAGGGTCAGCGGCGGTCCGTCGCCCGTTGCCGCCTGCATCGCCAGCGGAATGAGGTGGGCCTCCGGCTCGTGAAGTTCGCCGATCTCGCCGTCGGGGTCGGCTCCAGCCGCATTGAAGTAACGTAGCGCCGCCGCGCGCAAGCCGTGCGCAGCGGCGAAATCGGCGATTATCTGCTCGGCGGTCCATTTCGACTGGCCATAGGGGTTGATCGGCGCCTTGGCGGCATCTTCGCGGATCGGGACGCTGTCCGGCGTGCCATAGGTTGCGGCGGTGCTGGAGAATACCAAGCGGTCGATCGAGTGATCGCGCATCGCCTCAAGCAGCGACAGCGTTCCGGCCACATTGTTGCGGTAATATTTGCCCGGGTCGGCGACCGATTCCCCGACATAAGTGAAGGCTGCGAAATGCATCACCGCCTGCGGCCTGTGGCGCTCGATCGCCGCGTCGAGCGTGGCGCGGTCCGCGATATCCCCGACTTCCAGTGGTCCCCACTTCACCGCCTCCTCATGACCGTAGACCAGATTGTCATAGACAATTGGGCGATAACCGAGCGCCGCGAGCACCTTGCAGGCGTGCGACCCGACATAGCCGGCACCGCCGGTGACGAGAATGGTCTGGAGTTGGCTCATACCTCTCCATCTATGAGGTGGAGCGGCAAGGTGGCAACGACCTGATAGAGATTCTCGTCACCGTGACCCCACAGCCGCACCAAACCGGTCAGGTCGCCTGCCTAATGCTGACTTTTGGGGCATGATGCAGAAGTGCGGCCCAGATACAACAGTTTCAAACCATTGGATTTTAGTCCGGAACATGCGCCTCAATTGGCCGTTTGCCCGACACCAAATCAGCGACGCCCGCTTCAGACGCGTCGTCATCAATAGGAGTAAGTGCTTTGAAGAATTCGCGCCGGATCGCGCTGCTTGGCAGCGCCCTAACCGCCTCGACTTTCCTGATCGCCGCCCCTGCCCAGGCGGCCTGTGTGGTTACGGCTACGTCGGTCACCTGCGCCACCACGGCCACAACCGACACCACCAACGCCGGGCTTACTCCTGCCAGTGATCGCCATTATCCGGTCGACACATCGGCCTCTGCCTTCACTGGAACGGTATCCGCTGGTGCGGTCGTTGACGGCTATGGCCTCGCGTTTACCAACACGGTGGGCGGCACCAACGCCTTGAACGTGGTCAACAACGGCGCGGTTCAAATCAATACGGGCAACACCGCCACCCAGGGCGGCAGCGCCGCACTCGATATAACTGCGATCGGGGCAACTCCAGTCAATTACTCGGGTAACGGCACGATCACTAATCTGTCGACGACGGGTTCCGGCCTTCGGATTGATTCGGCTGGCACTGGCAGTCTGACTGCAAACGTTGGCGGCAACGTGACGAATTCGGCAGCCAACGCCTTCGCGATTCTCCTTTTTCAAAATGGAACCGCCGGTAACGTTGCGGTTTCCACGGCGTCTGGAACCTCCGTCCGCTCGGTCGGCGGTGGAATCGCGGCGCTCGTCTTCAATCCTTTGAGCGCGGGAACGGTTTCCCTCACCAATAATGCCACAATCGGGAGCCTGGTCGGCTCTCCGAACACACTCGACTCAGGCCTTCGCGCGCTGACGTCCGGGCTGGGCTCCGTCACGCTCGTGAACACCGGCGCTATCGGCGCCGCCGGCGATCGCCTGGTTCTCGGCGGAATTGAAGCTCGAATCACGAACGTGGCCTCTACGGCGGCGGTAAGCACCACCGGCACGGGTGCGATATTCACAGCCGGCAACGGCATTGAATCAGACAACCGCGGTTCAGGCACGAACACGGTGAACTATACCGGCGCGATCGACGCCGGTGGTACTGGCGTCTTGGCCAATGCCGCGAGCGGCGCCACGACCATTACGACGGGCCCAATAACGGCAGGGGCTGGCGGCATCACGGCGATCAGCACGACCGGCACGATCGTTGCGAATGTCAGTGGCAACGTAACGTCGGTTGGAAGTGGGGTCGGCCTCTCCTCGGCTGGCGCCCAAACGGTCAACGTAGCGTCGGGTGTGACGGTCAACAGCACCGGTGCAAACGATATCGAGTTCATCGGTGCGGGCACGGGAACTGTCGTAAACAATGGCGTGATCGGCGGCGACTCGCTCGGCCTCGCCATCGCGGGCCCCGGCTCGGGGGCGATTACCGTCACCAACAATGCATCGGGCACCATCAACGGTCGCGTGACGCTTAGCGGTGCTGCCGATTCCTTCTCCAACAGCGGCATTTTCAACACCCAGGGAACGTCCGACTTCGGCGCTGGGGTGGACGTGCTGTCCAATAATGCATCGGGGACGATCAACATCCTCGGGCCGACGACCTTTGCCAATCTGGAAACCTTCAACCAGAATGGCCGGCTTAACCTCAACAGCAACACGCTGACCTTGTCGGGAACGCCGTTCACCAACGGGTCGACGGGATTCATCGACACCAGCGGCAATGCCTCCATACTCGGCGTTACGTCGTTCAATAACGCGGGTACGCTGGACCTCGCTGCGGGCACCTTCACGGTTCCTGCGGTCGTGTTCACCAACACCGGCACGATCTTGGCCGATGAAGGTGCGAGCTCGATCACGGGCCAGACCAGCTTTGCCAATTCGGGAACGCTGGACCTGCAGGACGGCGCCACCGGCGACTTCCTGACCATCAACTCGTCGTTCGCCGGAAGCGGCGGATCGAACCTGCTTATCGACTCCTCGGGTCTCGCCAGCGATCGCCTGATCGTCACCGGCGCCGCTTCGGGGTCGACCGCGGTCAACGTCAACCTGCTGAGCCCCGGCTTTTTCGATCCCACGGGCCTTCTGGTTGCGGACAATGGCACCAGCACCTCGAACGCGTTCGTTCTCGGTACGGTCAACAACAGCAACCCGTTGATCGATTACGACCTCGAACAGCGGGGTGCGGATTACTTCCTCACCGCCGAACCGACCGCGGCCGCTTTCGAGCCTCTGTCGCTGGCCGCTGCCGCCACTGACATGTGGCACCAGAGTGCGGACGAGGTCATCTCGCAGATTCGCCTGCCCCACTCGCCCGATGGCGTTGCGGTCTGGGGACAGATTTACGCGAGCCGCGACCGGTTTGGCGACCGCAACGACACCCAGACCATCAACGGCATCGACTATGATGTGAACACCCGCACCAAGAACCGCCGCATGGGGGCTCAGGCCGGGGTTGACTTCGGCTTCGGTGGCGGCCGTGTTGGCTTGACCGGCGGTTATGCCAAGAACAAGGTCAGCAGCGCTGCGGATCTTCGGATCAAGGGCTGGAACCTCGGTCTTTACGGCCAGTTCGGCGGCGATGTCGGCTTCCATGGCGAAGGCCTGATCAAGTTCGATCGCTACAAGGTCAATGTAAACGACGGTGCGTTCGATGGCGAAAGCAGCCGCCTGCGTTCAACCGGTATCGATGGTGCCATCGGTTATCGCCTGGGAATGGGCGGTGCCTCAGTCGACCTCAACGCAGGGCTGAGCCATGTTCGGAGCAAGATCGGCGGGATCAACGCCTTTGGCTTCGGCTATGACTATGACCGGATCACCTCGACCCGCGGCCGGGCCGGCGTTCGCGCCGTCTTCGGTGAGGGCTGGAGGCCCTATGTCGACGCCACCGCGTTCCACGAGTTCAGCGGCAACGCCAACGTGACATTGTTCGACGGAGTCAATGATTACGACCTCGATTATTCGGGCAAGGGCACGTGGGTGAGGCTCGAAGCCGGGATCGGCGGCCCGTCCGCCGGCGCGGGACCGATCCTCGCCGCCTGGGCCGACCTTGGCGACAAGAAGGGCATCGGCGCACGGCTGGGATTCCGCTTCGGCGCAGGTGCTCGCGAAGAGATGCCGCCGCCGCCGCCAGTCATGGCGGCTCCCCCGCCCCCGCCCCCGCCCGCCACGCAGACTTGCGCGGACGGCTCGGTGATCCTGGCCACGGACATGTGCCCGCCGCCGCCGCCGCCGCCGCCCCCGCCGCCGGAACCAGAGCGCGGCTAATCGACGGCTCAATCAAGAACGGCCCCAGAGTGATCTGGGGCCGTTTTTGTTGGTCATGAGACTTCTGTTATCAAATTGCGGTCGACGTTCGTGCGATGACCGGCGCAAATGGTTGCGAAACATGCGCTGCCTTCTATGACACGGCCATCCTCCCCATTTTCCGGATTAATTGTGACGAACGACTTGCCCAAGGGATGCCGCCTGATTCCCCTCGCCGTCCGCGGCGACGAGCGCGGGCGACTGGTCGCGATCGAGAATGACGACGACATCCCGTTCGCCATCGCCCGGGTCTATTATGTCTATGCCACCACCCCCGGCGTGACCCGTGGCCTCCATGCCCATCGCGCGCTCAATCAGATGGCGGTGGCGGTGGCGGGGAGTTGCAATATGCTGCTCGACGACGGCACCAAGCGGGTGCCGGTGCGGCTCGACGATCCGGCGGTCGGGCTGACGTTGCCGCCGATGGTGTGGCACGAGATGAGCGAGTTCTCTCCCGATTGCGTGCTGATGGTGCTGGCGGACGCCGCCTATGACGAGGCCGATTACATCCGGGACTATGCCGAATTTCTCGCCATGGCGAAGGCATGATCCCGTTCCTCGACCTGGCCGCCGCCACTCATGAATTGAAGGCGGAGATCAGCTCCGCGGTAGCGCGGGTGGTCGGCTCGGGCTGGTATATCGGCGGACCGGAGGTCGCGGCATTCGAGGCGGATTGGGCGGCCTATTGCGGGGCCAAGCATAGTGTCGGGGTCGGCAACGGGCTCGACGCGCTGCACCTGGCGCTGAAGGCGGCCGGGGTCGGGCCGGGGGACGAGGTGATCGTCGCCAGCAACGGCTACATCGCGACCCAGCTGGCGGTGACCATGGCCGGCGCGACACCGGTGCCGGTCGAACCCGACCCCGCGACCCACAACCTCGACCCGGCGAAGATCGAGGCGGCGATCACCCCGCGGACCAAGGCGATCTTGCCGACGCATCTCTATGGGCAACCAGCCGACCTCGATGCGATCGCGGCGGTCGCGGCACAGCATGGGCTGGTGGTGATCGACGATGCGGCGCAGGCGCATGGGGCGAAATACAAGGGCGAAAGGCTCGGTGGTCGCACTGGGAGCACCACCTGCTGGAGCTATTACCCGAGCAAGAATCTGGGGGCGCTGGGGGATGGCGGGGCGGTGACGACCAGCGACCCGGAGGTCGCCCGAAGGGTCCGCCGGCTGGGCAATTACGGGTCCGACATTCGCTATGTAAATCAAGAGCTTGGCGTCAATTCGCGGCTCGACCCGATCCACGCGGCGGTGCTCCGCGCCAAGCTCGCCAAGCTCGACGAATGGAATGCCCGCCGCGCGACGATCGCGGCCTATTACCAGACGGCGCTGGCCGGCTGCGCGGGGCTGACCCTGCCCCATGTCCCCGACTGGGCCGAGCCGGCGTGGCATTTGTACGTCGTCCAGTCCGACGACCGCGACCGGCTCGCCGCGCGGCTGGCCGAGGCCG
>Ga0307505_10000877_pt1 | contig 28474 bp, 12 predicted proteins | sample 23_S_MG_FD_202183 | JGI IMG/M metagenome (GOLD analysis project Ga0307505, IMG submission 202183) | Soil microbial communities from Populus trichocarpa stands in riparian zone in the Pacific Northwest, United States - 23_S | ecosystem: Environmental > Terrestrial > Soil > Riparian zone > Trees... | reverse complement strand
CGGGCTCCACGATCCGTAAACCACCCGCGACGTTCAGGTAAACGTCGTGACCGGACAGCCGCACGCCGCAGCGCGCCTCCAATACGGCGAGGATCATCGACAGGCGGCTTGAGTCCGCGCCCACGACCGCTCGCCGCGGCGTGCCGAGTGCTGTCGGCGCAACGAGCGCCTGAATCTCGACGAGGAGCGGGCGCGTGCCCTCCATACCTGCGAATACCGACGTGCCGGGACTTCCCAAGTCCCGGTCGGAGAGAAACAGCGCGGAAGGATTTTGCACTTCCGACAGCCCGCTGCCGGTCATCTCGAACACACCAATCTCGTCGGTGGGTCCGAAACGATTTTTCAGCGCGCGCAGGATGCGGAATTGCTGACTGCCTTCACCTTCAAATGACAGCACCGCATCCACCATGTGCTCGACGACGCGCGGGCCGGCGATCTGGCCGTCTTTGGTGACGTGCCCCACGAGCACAACGGTGGCGCCGGATTTTTTGGCGAAGCGGAGAAGCGCCTGTGCCGCGCCGCGCACCTGCGTCACCGTTCCCGGCGCGGATTCCACGGTCTCCGTCCACATGGTTTGAATGGAGTCGATCACGACGAGGGCAGGCGGCTCACCCGACGAGAGCGTCGAGATGATATCCTCGACATTCGTTTCCGCGGCGAGTTCCACCGGTGCCTGCGTGAGCTTCAATCGCTCCGCCCGCATCCGCACCTGGCCGATCGCTTCTTCGCCCGATACATAAATTGTGCGCTTGCCCTTCGCCGCGAGCTTCGCCGCGACTTCGATCAGGAGCGTCGACTTGCCGATGCCGGGATCGCCCCCGAGCAGCAACACGGAGCCGCGCACGAATCCGCCGCCCGTGACGCGGTCGAATTCCGGAATGCCGGCGGCGGTGCGCGGCGCGTCCTCGCCGCCGCCGCTTAACGGCTCAAGACGGATTGAGCGGCCCTTCCGGGAAGAGCGCTGCGCCGCCGGGACAGCGGCGGCAGCGACGGTCTCCTCCATGATCGTGTTCCACGCGCCGCAGGACTCGCACTTCCCCTGCCAGCGCGGGGCCACCGCGCCACAGGCTTGGCAAACAAAGGATGCGCGTGTCTTGGCCATAATCGAATTCGTGTGAGTCGCCGGAGCCTAGCATGGGCCGCCACTCAGGCGGCACGCGATCCGTCTGCCGTCAGGCCGTCACGAGTCTCTGCCGTCCGGGCCTCAGCAGCAGCCAGACGACAATCGCGACGTTCAGGAAATTCCACAACAGACCGTGCGCGAAGGCCGCCTGGTAGGAACCCGTGAGGTCGAAGATCAGGCCCGACACCCAGCCGCCGAATGCCATGCCCACGAGCGTCGCCATCAGCACGATGCCGACCCGCGTGCCTGCTTCCTGCGGCGAGAAATATTCACGCACGATGATCGCATACATCGGCACGATGCCGCCCTGGAACAGCCCGAACAGCGCGGAAATCACAAAGAGCGAAGTCAGCCCGTCGAACCAGAGGTAGAGAAAGAGCGCGACGCCTTGCAGCATCGAGCCGATCAGAAGAGTCAGCACACCGCCGATCTTGTCCGCGATGAAACCCGACGCAACACGGCTCACAATGCCCAACCCCAGCATGACCGACAGCATTTCGGCGCCGCGTGCGACGCCGTAACCGAGATCGTTGCAGTAGGCGACGATGTGAACCTGCGGCATCGACATGGCGACGCAGCAGGACACGCCCGCGATACAAAGCAGGGCCTGCAACGTATTCGGTGAAATTCCGAGTTGAGCGCCCTTGGAGCCGGCGGTGAATGCACCCGCCGCGGCTTCCTGCGCCGGCGCACGGCGGCGCAACACCAGCAACAGCGGCAGCATGGCACAGAGACAGAAGATGCCGATCCCGAAATGCGTCGGCCGCCAGCCGGACGTCGAAACGAAGTAGTTCAGCAACGGCGGCCACACTGCACCGGCGAGATAGTTACCCGACGAACTGATTGCGATGGCGATGCCTCGCCGCCTCGTGAACCAGTAAGAGATGTCGGCCATCAAGGGGCCGAAAGTGGCCGACGCGCCGAAGCCGATGAGGGCGTGCGCGAGCGCAAAAACCCAGAGGGTCGGGGCGAGCCCCGCCGCGATGTAGCCGCCCGCGAGGCAGCACGCGCCGAGAAAAACCGCCGCCAAGATGCCGAGCCGGTCGGCGATACGGCCCATGACGATGCCGCCGACGCCGAACCCCATCATCGCCAGCGTATAGGGAAGCGACGCTTCGGCCCGCGCTACGCCAAAATCCGCCTGGACCGTGGGCAGCACGACGACCACAGACCACATGCCGACACTGCCCACCGTACCGAGCAGGAGCGAAATACCGAGCCGGAACCACGCATATGCGGATTCCGGCGTTTCCGGCCGAACTGATTCAGGCTGGGCGAGTTGGGTCACGGCGGCGGACAATCGTGCCGCCGTACTGTCCGGTCAAGCGTTGGACGCGAGTTTCACGCTGCGGGCCGCGACTTTCACGCGGCCCAAGGTTACACTTATGCAGATTCGGAGGTGCGGCCATGTCCGCCCTTGATTGGCGTCCGCTGGCCGGCGTCGACTTGGCCCGTCTGCAAGAGGCGCGGTTACAAGCGCACTACGCAGTACAATGGCTTGCCCGCGCCGCGCAGGCATTCATCGCGCCGAAGCCCGACGACAGCCACATGAGTTTGAGTTGGGAAGACGCGTATGGCGGCTTCGCCACACACAAACTTCAAGGCATGCGCCTCGGCGTGAAGCTGCTCCCGCTTTCGCTCGCGACGCTCGAAGGCAAAAACAGCGAACCGGGCAGGGTGCTCGTGCTCGACGGCCAGAAGGACGCCGACGTGCGCAACTGGTTCGGCGAAACCGCGCATTCGGTCGGCCTCGACGCGCGCTCCCTCGACAAACCACTACCCTACAAGATCTTCTCGCACCGGATCGCGACGGGCTCACCCTACAACACATCGAACCTCGACGACTCCCTGCGCGAAATTTCGGCATGGTTCTCGAACGCCGACAAATCGATTGCGCGGATCGCCGACGCGATGCGCCAGAATAAGTTCGAAGTGACGATGGTCCGCTGCTCGCCGCAGCATTTCGATCTCAATGCACAGATTGTCGTGCAGGCGGGAAAGGGTACGCTGGAATCCGGCCGCATGATCGTTGCAGGCCTTTCGCCCGGCGACATCCACTACAATGAACCGTATTTTTATGTGATGCCTTCACCGGCGCCGCCACCCGGAAAACTGCCGCCGTTGCCCGAGCCCGGCCGCTGGCACATCAAGGGGTTCACCGCCGCGATATTGCCCGCGCAGCGCATCCTGTCCTCGCAGGCGCGTCAGACCTTCGTGGAAAAATTTCTGGTTGAGGCGGTCGGCTCATCGCTCAAGGCGCTGGTCTGAGTCAGCCCACGCGCACTACGATTTTGCCGAAGTGCCTGGCCGATTCCATGTAGCGGAAGGCTTCGGCCGCGTCCTCGAACGGATAGACCTTGTCGATCACCGGTTTGAGTTTCGACTGCGCAATGGCGCGGTTCATCGCACCGAACATCTCGACCGAGCCGACCGACATTCCCTGAACGCTGGCACGCCGGCCGAGGATGAGGGTCGGGTTGATCTCACCGGCGCCCGTCAGCACGCCGATCACGGAAACCTTTCCGCCGATCCGCACGGCGCGCAGCGATTGTTCGAGCGTGCGCGCGCCGCCGACTTCGACCACATGATCGACGCCATAGCCGCCGGTCAGGTCGAGCGCGATCTTTTCCCACGCCGGTTCGCGCTTGTAATTGATCGTGTCGTCCGCGCCGAGCGCTTTAGCCCGCGCCAGCTTCTCGTCGCTGGAAGACGTGATGATGGTCCGCGCCCCCATCAGCTTCGCGAATTGCAGCGCGAAGATCGAAACGCCGCCGGTGCCCTGCATCAGGACCGTATCGCCGACCGCCGTTTGCCCAAAAACAGAGAGCGCCTGCCACGCGGTCAATCCCGCACAGGGCAATGTCGCACCTTCCTCGTAACTCAAGTGGGCAGGCAGCCGAAGCAACGCGTCTTCATCGAGTACGGCGTATTCCGTGAGCATCCCGTCGGCACTGCCGCCGAGCACAATTTCAACCTTCTCCGCCCGGATCGGTCCGCCCATCCAGCGCGGAAAGAAACTTGCCGCTACCCGGTCGCCCGTCTTCAGGCGTGTGACGCCCGTGCCGACCTCAACCACTTCACCCGCGCCATCGGAGAGGGGAATGACGTTGTTGCGCACCGGCGCCCGGTATGTGCCGAGCAGGATCGCGAGATCGCGGAAATTGAGCGAGCACGCCTTGACCCGGACGAGCGCCTGCCGCGGGCCTGGCTTCGGCACATCGCGTTCGACGAGCGTAAGATTGTCAATCGATGTCCGTTTCGGCAATTCATAGGCGCGCATGGAATTTCGTCCGTTTTAATGCGCGCGCGGCGATTTCAGATAGCGGTCGCGGTCGCCGGAGTTGATCCGTACCTCGAACGTGTCGCCCTCGCGCCAGATTTGCAGCGGCACTTCGACGCCCGCCTGACCGAGCGACCAGATCTTGCGGAAGCAGGGCGCGAGTTCGCGCACCTCCTTGCCTGCAACGGCAAGCACGAGATCGCCGGTCTGCAAGCCCGCCCGCTGCGCCGGCCCGCCCTTGGCGAGGCCCGCGATCACGACGCGGTCTTCAACTTCGATGCAATAGACGCCGAGCCACGGCCGTGGCGGCCGCTGCGCGCGCCCGGTCGTCAGCAGGTCGTTGAAGATCGGCTTCAGGAGATCGATCGGCACGACCATGTTGAGGTTTTCGGCCTTGCCCTTGCGCGAGCCCTCAAGTTGCAACGAGCCGACGCCGAGCAGATCGCCCGCCGGCCCGATCAACGCCGTGCCGCCCCAATGCGGATGCGCGGGCGACGTGAAGATCGCCTCGTCCAGCACATACTCCCAGTAGCCCGCGAATTCCTGCTTGCTCACGATCTGCGCGGCGACGGAACGCGCGATGCCGCCCGCACCGCCGAGCACGACGGGTTCTCCCGCCTGCGCGCTCGACGACTGGTCGAAACCGAGTGCCGGCAGGTCGAGCCGGCTCAGCGTCTGTACAAGACCGAAGCCGGTTTCATAGTCGTAGGCGAGCACATGTCCCGGCACGACACGGCCATCGATCAGCGTGAGCCAGACTTCTTCCGCCTCCGTGATGAGATAGCCGATGGTGAGCACAAGGCCGCTGCTGCGGATGATGACGCCGTGGCCCGTGCGCTCGGTTCCAAGGATTTCTGCGGTGAAGGCATCGGACGGAATGACCGCGCGCAGCCCCACGACCGACGACAGCGCCTGATCGAGATCGTAGCCATAGGTACGCGGGTTCGGCTGCAGGGCCGGGGGCACGGTCCAGTCGGTCGCCGACGGCATGAAACCTCCGATCCACCAAGCCTATCTATTCGGCGCGGTAATTGCACCTATATGGGGTTGCCCGCCTCCTCTGGACGGGCGGCTCCCATTCCCTTATCGGTGCCCCCGTGAATACCGATCCAAAAAGCGATCTGGACCGCGAGCTTCTGCTGTTCGAGCAGAAGTTGCCGAAGTTCTTTTCCGGTGTCGTCGACTGGGTGCGTCGGCCAACGTCGCGCCTGATCCGGCTGCCCGTCGCGTTTTTCCTGATCCTGTTCGGAATGTTCGGGTTCCTGCCGGTCGTCGGCTTCTGGATGATCCCGCTCGGGCTTCTCCTGATCGCGCGTGACGTTCCCGCGCTCGAGCCGCCGCTCGCCCGTCTCCTCGGCTGGGTCAACCGCAACTGGCCCGGCAGCAAGACCGGCAAGACCGATCAGCCGCCGCGATAGATCCGCGCGTAGCGCCGCCCGAGCGCGGTAAGCACTTCATAGCCGATCGTACCCGCATGCGCCGCGAACTCATCGACGCCGATCTCCTCGTTCAGGATCGTGGCGAAGTCGCCGCGCTTCACGGCGTCGTCAGGCAACGCGCTCACATCGACCGCGAAGAAATCCATCGAGATGCGCCCCACAATCGGACAGCGTTTGCCCGCGACGATCGCATCCGCTCCTGCGCGCGTATCCGACCCGCCGGCCGCGCGGAAGATTCCGTCCGCATAGCCCGCACCGCAAATCGCCAAACGTCCATCGCGCGCCAGATGCTGCTGCGCGCCGTAGCCGACCGCATCGCCTTTCCGGGCTTTCCGCACCTGTGCGATGCGAATGTCGACCCGCACCACCGGCCGCATCGGATTGTCGCCCGCGAGCAACGCGCGTCCGCCATACAGCGAAATCCCGGGGCGCACGAGATCGAACATCGCATCCTTCTGGCCGAGGATGCCGGCGGAGTTCGCGAGCGATGCGGGGACGCCCGGAAACAGGGACGCGAGCGCGCGGAATTCGCCGATCTGCCGCGCGTTCATCGCGTTCGCCGGCTCGTCGGCACAGGCGAAATGACTCATGACAAGACTCGGTTGGAAATTCAGCAGCCGGACGCGCTCTGCGAGCGCCGCGGCTTCCTCGGGGCTCAAGCCGTGCCGCGTCATGCCGGTGTCGATATGAATGGCGGCGGGCAGGGGTTCGCCGCTCGCCGCCGCGAACGCATCCCATTCGTCGATCTCCGGCCACGAGCCGAGCACCGGCTCGATCCGGTGCTTGCGGAATTCACCCGCGGTGCCCGGAGCGAGGCCATTCAGCACGTAGATGGTCGCGGTCGGCAGTGTCGCGCGCAACCGCCGCGCTTCGTCGATCAGCGCCACGAAGAAGACGTCGCAGCCGGCCGCACCCAGTGCCGCGGATGCACGTTCAAGGCCGACCCCATAGGCGTCCGCCTTGACCACGGCCGAGCAGCGCGCGGCGCCCGCGCGTTTTTTCAGGTCATGCCAGTTTGCGGCGAGCGCGCCGAGATCGACAGTCAATACGCCCGCGGCCTCTTCCGGCCGCAGGACGGCGTGGCTGGACTTTCCGGGCGCGTTCATGGCGCGCGACCCTAGCCGTTCGCGCGTACCGATGCACCCGCGTCCGGCCGCATCATCCGCGCCGGTCGGGCAACTGGTCTTCGCGCGCGAGATTGCCGAAGCGGGTGAACTGCGGCTCGAAGGAGAGCTTCACGGTGCCGGTCGGACCGTGGCGCTGCTTGCCGATGATGATTTCGGCGCGGTTCTTCGCCGCCTGCAAGTCCGTCTCCCACTTGAACCACTCTTCCGTGCCTTCGCGCGGCTCCTTATTGCGCAGGTAATATTCGTCGCGATAGACGAACATCACCACGTCGGCGTCCTGCTCGATCGAGCCGGACTCGCGGAGGTCGGAGAGTTGCGGGCGCTTGTCGTCGCGGCTTTCCACCTGACGGGAAAGCTGGGAGAGGGCGAGGATCGGCACCGCGAGCTCTTTGGCAAGCGCCTTCAGGCCCGTGGTGATCTCGGTGACTTCCTGCACGCGGCCTTCCATCGCGCGGCGCGAGGAGCCCGACAGCAACTGGATATAGTCCACCACCATCAGGTCGAGCCCGCGCTGGCGCTTCAGACGGCGCGCGCGCGCCGCGAGCTGCGCAATCGAGATGCCGCCCGTCTCGTCGATATAGAGCGGGATCGACTGCATCATCTGCGCGGCGGCGGCGAGCTTGCCGAAATCGTGTTCGGAGATATCCCCGCGCCGGACGCTCGATGACGGAATTTCGGTCTGCTCGGAAAGAATACGGGTGGCGAGCTGTTCGGCCGACATTTCGAGCGAGAAGAAGCCGACCACGCCGCCCGACACCGTTTCGATCGAGCCGTCGGCGCGCGGCTTGCCGCGGTACTCTGCCGCCACATGGTACGCGATGTTGGTTGCAAACGCCGTTTTGCCCATGGCGGGACGGCCGGCGATGATGACAAGGTCCGACGCCTGCAAGCCGCCCATGAGCTGGTCGAGATCGGTGAATCCGCTCGCCAGTCCCGACAGATGTCCGTCGCGCTGATAGGCCTTGCTGGCAAGGTCGACGGCATCTTTGAGCGCGTCGGAGAAGCGCAGGAAGCCGCCGTCATAGCGTCCGACTTCCGCCAGTTCGTACAGGCGCCGCTCGGCGTCCTCGATCTGGTCGGACGGCGCAAAATCCACCGGCGCATCGTAGGCGACGTTGACCAGATCTTCGCCGATGCGGATGAGATCGCGCCGCGTCGCGAGATCGTAGATCGTCCGTCCGTAGTCGGCCGCGTTGATGATCGTCGTCGCCTCGGCCGCCAGACGCGCGAGGTACTGCGCCGGGTTCATTCCGGCGATGTCGGTCTCCGGCGGCAGGAATGTCTTGAGCGTGACGGGCGTTGCGATCTTGCCCGAGCGGATCAGGCCCGCCGTGACTTCATAAATCTTCTGATGGAGTGGCTCAAACAGGTGACGCGGTTCGAGGAAATCGGAGACGCGATAGAACGCCTCATTGTTGACGAGGATCGCGCCCAGAAGCGCCTGTTCCGCCTCGATATTATGCGGCGCCTGCCGGTAGTCGGGCTTGGTCTCTTCGGGCAGTTTGCGCAACGCGGAATCGAGCGCCATCGACGGCCAATGCCTTTCTTGTTTTGCGGGGTGGCCTACGAGCGACTTCCGACGGCCGCAAAAATTTCATAGCACGATGTTCGCGGGCGTCAGCGCAAAAATGGCCGCACGCTCGCAATTCACAAGACCAACGCAACGACGGAATTCGTGACGATCCAACTTGACTATGGCGGGAAAATGGAAAGCGCTTCTTACTCGCCGGCCAGGCGGAACGGCGCGCGTTGTCCGCGCTCTGCAAGGCGAAGCCGTTCTTCGGCTGGGCCGATGTAGTCCCGCGTGAGCGGCACGGCCTCCTGCTGCCGCGCCATCTGAATCTGAAATACCATCAGCCCGCGATGCCGGAACGCCATTTCCGAGGAGGCGAGGTAAAATTCCCACATCCTGAGAAATCGTTCGTCGTAAAGGCGGAGCACTTCTTCGCGGCGAGCGAGGAACCGCTCACGCCATGCCTTCAGCGTTTCGGCATAGTGCAGCCGCAGGATTTCGACGTCGGTGACGACAAGTCCTGAACGCTGCACCGCTGGCAGGACTTCCGAGAGAGCGGGGATGTAGCCGCCGGGGAATATATACTTCGAGATGAAGGTCGCCGTTGAGGTCGGCGGGCCCGAGCGGCCGATGGCATGCACCAGTGCGACGCCGTTGTCTTTTAGCAAGTCCCGCAGTTTGCGGAAGTACTGGTCGTAATGGCTGACGCCGACATGCTCGAACATGCCGACCGAAATAATGCGGTCGAACTGGCCCTGGACGTCGCGATAATCCTCGAGACGGAACTGGACGCGCGGATCAAGTCCTTTTTCCGCGGCGCGGTTGGTGGCGGTCGCAAGCTGTTCTTCCGAGAGCGTGACGCCGCGCACGCGTGCGCCGGTCACCTCCGCCAGATAAAGCCCGAGTCCGCCCCAGCCCGAACCGATGTCGAGAACCGAAAGACCGGGACGGTCCATGACAAGCTTGGCGGCGAGGTGGCGCTTCTTGGCGAGCTGCGCGTCGTCGAGCGTCGAATCCTGCTGCTCGAAGTAAGCGCAGGAATACTGTTTGTCGGCGTCGAGAAAGAGCGAATAGAGCCGGCCGTCGAGATCATAATGATGCGCGACGTTGCGCCTGGCGCGGCCACGCGGATTGTACTGCTCAAGACGGCGGATGACGTAGTGATAGCCGTTGATCAGCATTGCGATCGCAAGCGGTGGCCGGTTGTGTATCTGTGCCAGCACGAGGTCGAGGAAGTCGGCGATCGATCCGCGTTCGACGCGGAAGGAGCCGTCCATATAGGACTCGCCGAGCTTCAGCTCGGGATTGGCCAGGATCGACAGGAGCGTGAGCGGGCTCTTGAAATGGATTTCGACAGGATCGCCGGTGCCGTCGCCGACCTGAAATAAGCGGTCCCGCCCGGTGGACACCCGCAGGGTTCCGGTTCGTACCAGCCTCGACAGAACGCGCTGAAGCCAACGATCCATGGCCCCAATTCCCTGCCATGCGAACGGTGTCGACCCGTCCTTTCATCCACCTTTCGTATTAGAGCAAAGCCGAAGATCGCGGGCAATGCGGAAGCCGCATGGCTAGGGTGCCCCGGCGGGCCCGACTCGGTTGTGGCCCGCTGGACGTCTTAGGCGATCATGGCGCCCCTGAGGCGCTCGGCCGCGCCATGGGGATCGATCCGCAGCTTAGGGAAAGTCCATCCATTTCAAGGGGATGCGGATATTGTAATTTTGCCACATCAGCCGGGAGTCCAGCAAAAACGGGGGGTTGGCCATCTTCTCCCCGTTTAAAATGACGCGGAACCCTGCTAGGTTAAGCCGTTAACAAGTCGTTAATTTTTCGACGACGGGCTTTGGGGGGCTGTCGGATGCGAGTCGTTGCATGGGTGCTTGCTGTGCTTTGCGCGGCGGCAAGCCCCGCTTATGCCAAGAACGGCTTTTCGATTGTTGATGCCATTCATCAGGCCGTACAGACCAATCCGGGCGTAGGTGAAGCTGCCGCCAACCGGCGCGCGACCGAGACCGAACTGCGTCAAAATCAGGGCACGTTGCTTCCGCAAGTTCGCATGGAAGCCTCGATCGGTCCGACGATGATGGACCGATACATCACGCCGGCGCCGACGGGTAACGGCCAGTGGCGGAGCGGGCGCGAAGCGTCCGTCGTCGTGCGTCAGCTTCTGTACGATGGATTCTCCTCGATCCATGAAATTTGGCGTCAGGCGGCGCGCGTTGATGCGGCCGCTGCGCGCGTTTTTGAGCGCACCGAACTGATCGCGCTGCAGGCTGCTGAGGCGTATATCGACGTCACGCGCTATCTCCAGCTCGTACAGCTCGCGAGCAGCAACGTTCAAAAACATCGCGGCATCTTCTCGAACGTCCGTGCCCGCTTCGAAGGCGGCCGCACGGGCGAGGGCGACATGCAGCAGTCGCAGGAGCGCGTCTCTGCGACCGAAGCGGTGCTCGCGGAATTCCGTCAGCGCCTCGATGAAGCGCGTGCCGCGTATCGCAACGCGGTTGGCCTTGAGCCATTCAACCTGCGCTTCCCCGGCCGGCTGGCCGGTTTGCCGCGTTCCAAGGACGACGCGCTCGCCGTTACGCTCCGTCACAACCCGACCATTCAGGCGGCCGCGGCCGACGCGAAGGCCGCGCGGCACGGCTTCGACGCGACGGGCGGCCAGTTCGGCCCGAGCGTATCGCTCGAGGGCAGGGCCCTCTATGGCGTCAACACCAACAACATCGACGGCCACCGCGAGGAATATAGCGGCAAGGTCGTTCTCTCCTGGGACATCTTCACGGGCGGTCAGACGAGCTGGCGTCGTGTCGAAGCGGGTGAGCGTCTCGCTGAGCAGCAGGAGCGGCACGCGCGGCTTCAGCGCGCGGCATTTGAATCGATCGACAAGGCATGGGCCGCGCGCACGATCACGTCGGATCGTTCGAGCGCGTTGAACGCGCAGGTCAACTCGGCCCGCCGCGTTGTCGATGCTTACGGCAAGGAATATGAGCTCGGCCAGCGCACGCTGATCGACTTGCTCAACGCGGAGAACCAGTTGTTCAACGCGATGGTCAATCAGGTGTCGACGCGCGGCGTTGCCGTCTTCGCCGACTATCAGCTGCTCGCGGCCATGGGCCAACTGCTCGACTATCTCAAGGCTCCGCAGCCGGTCGAAGCCGAGCCGCTGCCGCAATATCCGGTCGGCATTTTCCCGAGCAAGCTGCCGCCGGTCATGCTGCGCGCGCCGGGTCCGGGCCCCGAGCCGCTCTCGACCTTCGAGCCGATGCCGAAGACCGGCGATACCTGGCCGTTGCCGGCCCCCGCGCCGAAGAAGGGCGTCTCGACCATTCAGGATTTGTGGCCGAAGACTCAGGTGGCAGAGCAGGCAAAGGAGCCGGTGAAGGATCAGGCGGTGGCGTCGAACCAGACCCCCGCTGGACATTTCCCGTTCGCTTCGGCGGGCGAGCGGATCGCGACCGGCGAGAACTGGCCGACGACGTCTCTGTCCTTCGCCCCGGTCGCCGCTCAGTTGCAGTAAATCCGGCCATTGGGCCGCTGCTAGCCGCCCGAACCTTGCGCTTTATTAATGCGGCTGGCCGGGTTTCGGCCGCCCTCTTGGCCTGGAAACCGGCCTGTTTCGCGGGCTTTTTTTGCGCCCGCGCGCATTTACATTGACTGCAATTAATACGCTTGGCGGCAGTCCTTTCCTGTAGAATTGCCGCATGATGGCGGGAGGCGCAGTGAATCTCCAGGCGCGTACCCCGGACGCGGCGGCAGCAGTAGAGCCAACGGGACCGGCACCGGTCGAACAGCGGATCACCGATCCGCTGGCGGATGCATTGGTATATCTCGCGGCGCGTCACGGACGCGCCCTGAGCCGCGAAGCGTTGCTCGCCGGCCTGCCGATCACCGACGGCCGCCTCACGATTAAGCTGCTGCCGCGCGCCGCCGAGCGCGCCGGCCTCGAGGCGGAAGCGGTGCGGCGCGATCTCGCCGATATTCCCGCGCTCGTCCTGCCCGCCCTTCTCGTCATGAAGGACGGCACGACGCGCATTCTGGTCGAGATCGACCGCGTCACGAGGAAGGCGCGCGTTATCAACCCGACCAAGACGGACGAGCGCGCTGACGCGCCCGAGCCCGAATACTCGGGCTACGCATTTCTTGTCCGTCCGATGGCCGAAGCGGACCCGCGCGCCGTCGCGGCCGGCGATCTTCCGCGCTCGCACTGGTTCTGGTCGGTGGTTCGGCGTTTCTGGTCGAACTACAGCCACGTTGCCGTCGCCGCGCTTGTCGTCAATCTGCTCGCGCTCGCCGCGCCCCTGTTCGTGATGAATGTCTATGACCGCGTCATCCCGAACGGTGCCATCCCCTCGCTGATCGCGCTCGCCTTCGGGCTCAGCATCGCGATCGTCTTCGATTTCGTGCTGCGTATCGTCCGCAGCCAGATCATCGACATGACCGGCAAGCAGGTCGACGTCGTGCTTGCCGCCAACATCTTCGAGCATGTGATGTCGCTCAAGATGGCACAGCGGCCGCAGTCGGTCGGCATTCTCGCCAATCAGCTGCGCGACTTCGACTCCGTGCGCGAATTCTTCACCTCCGGCACGGTCGTCACGATCACGGATCTCGCCTTCGCGCTCGTCTTCCTGTCGGTCCTCTATTTGATCGTCGGCCCGCTCGCGATCGTGCCGGCCGTCATGCTGCCGCTCATGATTCTTGTGGGCTTCTCACTCCAGCGTCCGCTCGATCGCGCCATGAAGCGGCTGCAGGCGGAATCGGCGGCGCGTCACGGCGTACTCGTCGAAGCCCTGTCGGGCATGGAAACCGTGCGCGCGACCGGCGCCGAAGCCAAAATGCAGAACTCCTGGGAGCGGTCGATCGCCGCGACCGCACGCTCGGGCGAAGACGTGCATTTCTGGGCGTCGCTCGCGCTGACGGCCGCGAGCTCCGCTTCGCAGATCACCAACATGGCCATCATAATCTGGGGCGTATTCCTGGTCATGAACGGCGACATCAGCATGGGCGCGCTCGTCGCGGCCTCAATGCTCGCGGGCCGCGTCATGGCGCCGATCGCCGGAATCGCCGCCGTCATCACGCGCGCAACCCAGACGCTCACGTCGCTGAAGGCCATCGACCGCGTCATGGCGCTCGAGCGCGAGCGGCCGATCGGCCGGAGTTATGTGACGCGGCGCATCGAGCACGGCCGGGTCGCCTTCGAGAATGTCACCTTCAAATATCCGAACGCGCCGCAAAATGCGCTTGAGAAGGTCTCCTTCAAGATCGAGCCGGGCGAACGCGTCGGCATCATTGGCCGCGTCGGCTCCGGCAAGACCACGGTCGGGCGGTTGCTCGTTGGCTTCTATGATCCCACCGAAGGCCGCATTTCCGTCGACGGCATCGATGCGCGCCAGTACGACCCGGCCGATCTGCGCGCAGGTGTCGGCTTTGTGTTGCAGGATACCGATCTCTTCTTCGGCAAGCTGCGCGACAACATCACGCTCGGCAAGACCGCGGCGACCGATGAGGAAGTGCTGGCAGCCGCGCGTCTCTCGGGCGTCGAGAATTTCATCGCCGGGCACCCGCAAGGCTACGACATGCCGATCGCGGAGCAGGGCAGGAGCCTTTCCGGTGGTCAGAAGCAGGCGATCGGCCTCGCGCGTGTGCTCATCCGCCATCCGAAAATCCTGTTTCTCGACGAGCCGACCGCGCATTTCGACGTCCGCAGCGAATCCGAGTTTCTCGAACGGCTGAAGACGCTCGCCGACCGCGACATGACCATCATCGTTTCGACCCATCGCCTGTCGCTGCTCGGTCTCGTGGACCGGCTGCTGCTGTTCGAGAAGGGCCGGCTGGTCGCCGACGGTCCGCGCGATGCCGTTCTGGCGCGGTTGCGCGGCTCCGGCCCGCGGCCGGCCGGGGCGCCTGCTGCCGGCCCGGAAAAGTTCGATGCGTCATTCTGATTTCGCCTATGTCAACGACGTGCGGGCGGCGGTGGAACTGCGCACCCCGCGCACCGCGCGCATGTTGCTGCTCACCATCTGCGCCATGCTCGTCTGCGGCGTCGTCTGGGCGAATTTCGCGATCCTTGATGAAGTGAAACGCGGCGACGGCCGCGTCATCCCCTCGCAGCAGATGCAGGTCGTGCAGACGCTGGAGGGCGGCATCGTGCAGGAAATCCTCGTGCAGGAGGGCGCGATCGTCCGCAAGGACCAGCCGCTCATGCGCATCGACGACACCACCTTCGCCGCGCAGTTCGGCGAAGTGCGCGAGCGCCGGGCAGCGATGGCGGCGCGCGTTGCCCGTCTCATCGCCGAAGCCAAGGGCATGCCGCGTCCCATATTCGAGGACGAGCTTCGTCAGGTCGCGCCGCAGGCGATCGCTTCCGAACTGAACGTCTTCGAAGCGCGCACCAAGAAGGTTGCGCAGGATGTGGACGTTCTTCAGCAGGCTGAAATCCGCCTGACCGAAAGCCTGAAATTCCTGAACCGCGAGCTCGAACTGACCCGCAAGCTGCATGCGCAGAAGGTCGTCCCGGAAATCGAATTGATTCGCCTGGAGCGGCAGCACGCCGACATCCGCGGCCAGCTCGCCGAAGCGACCGCGCGGCTCGCCAACGTGAAGACCTCCTATATGTCGCAGGTCGAAGAAGACCTTGCCAAATCGCGCGGCGATCTCGCCGTGCTCGAAGAGAACATCAAGGGCGCGCAGGACCGCGTGCGCCGGACCGAACTGCGTTCGCCCGTCTATGGCGTGGTCAACAAGCTCTACATCACGACCATCGGCGCGGTCGTGCAGCCCGCCAACAATGTCATGGACATCGTGCCGCTCGACGACACGCTGCTGGTGGAAGGCCGCATCCGCCCGCAGGACATCGCCTTCATCCGCCCGAGTCAGGACGCAGTGGTGAAAATCACGGCCTACGATCCGTCGGTCTATGGCTCGCTCAAGGGGAAGGTGGAGCGCATCTCCGCCGACACGATCATGGAGAAGAACGCCAAGGGCGAGGGCGGCGAGACGTTCTACCGCGTCATCGTCCGCACCGATAAGAACGCGCTCGGCACGGCGGAAGCGCCGCTGCCGATCATCCCCGGCATGGTGGCGACGGTCGAGGTGCTCACCGGCGAGAAGTCCGTCCTCAATTACCTCATGAAGCCCGCGCGCATGTTGCGCGAGGAAGCGCTGCGCGAACGCTGATTTCCGGCGGCCGGCGGACAATCCCTCAAATTTGAATCGAATGCCTCCGGCGCGCGCAAGCGCGGATGCACCACAACGCCGGAAATGCCTGCGCCACGGGCGTTTCTTAACCGCCCGGCATAACGCGCTCTCTAGGTTTGACGCTTCACAGCGGGGCAAGGACCGGCGCACAGACGCCGGCCGCGCCTCGACAGAGGCGTCATGGCAGTCGTTCGCACAGTTGCCCGCACCGTTCCGCCGGCACCGCTCTGGCTCTGCACCTCCGCTTTTGCGTTGGCGCTGGCATTCGCCATGGCGGGTACGGGCGAGGCGAACGCGCAGACAAAACCGCCTGCCACCGCGCGCGTCTTCACGATCAACGAACTGCTCGCCAAGCACGACGCCGGACGCCCCGACGCCGCGGGCAAGGTCGCGGCCGTGCGCCGCGACGGCACCGTGAACGACGCGGCGCCTTCCCTGCGCGGCGCGCCGGGCCCGGAGCCGTTCGGGCTCTACGCCTTCCGTGCACCCGACGGCCTGCTCTGGACCAAGTGGCGCGGTCTCGAAGCCGATCTCGTGAAAGAAATGAAGCAGGTGGAAGACTGCCGCGCCGACCGGAAAAATTGCAGCGCCGCGGCGAAGCGCTTCGTGCTGATCGCGGAGGAGGCGAAGTCGCGCTCCGGCCGCGCGCGGCTCGAAGTCGCGAACCGCCTGATGAACGGCGCCATCCGCTATGTGAGCGACGCCCAGCAGCACGGCACGCCGGACCGCTGGACCGCGCCGCTCGCGGCGCTCGCGGCCGAAGCCGGCGACTGCGAGGACTTCGCGATCGCAAAATACGCCGCGCTCCGCGACGCGGGCGTGCGCGAGGAAGACATGCGCCTCGTGCTCGTGCGCGACACCAAGATCCGCATCGACCACGCCGTGCTCGCCGTGCGCCATGAGGGCGAGTGGCTCGTGCTCGACAACCGCCGCCCCTTCGTGACCGACACGATGGAGCTGGCGCACTACATGCCGCTGTTCACGCTCGACCGTGAAGGCGTCAAGCTCTTCGCCGCGCCCTATGCGAGCTGGGGCGAGCCGGCGGGTGAGTTCGCGGGCTGGACGCTGCGCGGCACGGCCGGCGAAGTGGCGGAAGCCCAAACCGATCCGGCGCTCGAATTCGGCGCCTGGCTGCTGCGCGGCACGAACGCCGAGCCCGCGGCGACGAACTGAATTCCCTCGAGCGCGGCGCGGCCGCGCTTCCAGGACGCGCCCCTTGCCTGGGTGGCCGGACAGAACGTCCGGCCACGAGGGGCACTTCTCGAACTAAATTATTCGTCATGCTCGCGCTTGTCGCGGGCATCTCGATTCCTTTGGCACGGCCTTGCTCTCCTGATCGGGATCGCCGGGACAAGCCCGGCGATGACAAACGAAGACGTTCTCGCGGCGGGAGTCCGCCCGAGGCATCGTCAGGTTTCGCGCTCGGCGCACTCGCAAAACGAGGGCGCGCGGGACGCCGGGGACTGCCGGTCCCCACGGCCTCATGTGCGAAAGTGGAAAGCACATGAGAGGTTGGTACCGCGAGCACCGGAAGCGATCCCGGCGTCCCGCACGCGGTGTTGGTGGCTTGCTCCGCGCGAACCCCGGTGGACGTACCAGACTGCTGTTGTCAGCCCCTCTATCCACCGCTGGCGGTGCCTCTCACCGGCGCGACCGTATTCGGGATACGGGAAGCGCCAGACCCGGAGGCCCCTTGTGACGCACGGCCGGTGCGCCGGGCATCGCGCGGCTTGGGCCGCTCCGGTGCGGGTGCGTTACGCCCGCGCTCCGGAACCACCGCCGCCCGTCCCGCGCCAATCGACGCTCTAGAGACGCCCCTCGGAGTGGGGACGGGTTGCGCGCCATATAGGACGGCCTGTTTTCAATGTCAAGGATTATTTTCCTAGTGAGCCGGGCGAAAAAAGGGCCGCCGGTGAGGGCGGCCCTTTTCCATTTCGCAAGGGATCAGCCGGTCAGGATGTGTGCTTCCTGCCCCGCATCGATCAGGATCTTGATCGGGTCGTTGCTGTTCGTCGCGGCGCCCGCGAGCAGGAACACGTCCTGACTGCCGCCGAACGTACCCGAGCCGGTGGTGTCGACGCGAACCATCAAATCGTTCGTGTTCACCGTCTCCACCTGGACGAAGCTGTTGATGTTCTCGCCGACATCGAAGACGCCGTCGAGCAGGGCAGAGAGGTCGAGCGCGTCGCCCTCCGCGAAATTGTAGTCGAGGATCACGTCTTCGTTCAAAGTGCCCGGCGTGCTGCTGGCCACGAAGGTATCGGCACCCTTGCCGCCGGCGAGATAGTCGATTCCGTCGCCGCCGTCGAGCCGGTCGTTGCCGTCGCCACCAAGCAAGAGATCGTGGCCGCCTCCGCCGTTGAGTGTATTCGCAGCGGTGTGGAACGCCACGACCACGTCGTCGCCGCCACTGCCGTTCAGCGTCTGGCCGGATGCGCCGCCGCGGATAATGTCCGCGCCGGCCGTGCCGTTTACGGTGGCACCGACGGTAGCGCTGACGGCGACCTGATTGCCCACGCCGATGACGGTAGCCCAGGTGTTAAGCGGGATAAAGTTGTCCTGCGATGCTACGCCGTTGTAGTCGACCACACGCGGTGCGGCGATGCCGAGCTGTGCGCCCTCCCAATCGGTCGACACGATCGCGTTCCACGACGTGTTATCGAGGTTCATGCCAGCGTTGGGTGTGCCGTCATAGAAGTTCCGAACCGTCGCCAGCGAAGAGTTCAGGACCTCGTTCAACTGGTCCGCCGTGAACACCGCGCGGATCGTGTCGTTCGGGTTGCCGCCACCGCCGCCGCCGGAGTAAGTAGTAGCGGTTCCGTTGACGTGGCTCCACGACGTTACAACCGTATCAGAACCATTGCCGGCGTTGAACGTCGTCGTATTGACGTTAAAGATATCGCTGTCCGGAAGATTTACGGTTTCTCCCGACCCGGTAAACGACGGATTGCTGACATTGTAGGTGAACGAATGCGTATCCGTTCCGCCATTATTGTCGTTGATCGTGACGGTGATGGTGTCTTGATCGGTGTCGTTCAACTGCAGGGTAAGATTGTTGCCTGCGAGGAACGCGTTTATCGCGGCGATGGTGCCTGTCAGCGTGATCGAGTTTGAGCCGTTGGCCGTCGCGGATACGCCGCCCGTACCACCCGCGATGACGCTGTCGATATCGGCGGACGTGTCGTTCGACGCAATCGTTACGGTGACGTTGCCAGTCGAGTCGACATCCGAGAACTTCAGGAAGTTCAGCGGAATATTGTCGTTCTGCTGATTACCTGCGAACCGGACATCCGAAGGTGCCCAGATCACCGGCGCGTCGTTGGCGCCCGCGACATTGACCGTGATGTCCGCCGTGTCGGTCTGGCCGACGGAGTCCGTCACTTCATAGGTGAAGATGTCCTGGACGTTCTGGCCGGTCTGCAACGCCTGCGTGGCCGCGAGCGTGTTATCGAGGTCGTAGGATGTCAGACCGTTCGAGTGGATCGTGAGCCTGCCGTAAACGCCCTGCACGATGACCGACCCGCCGTTCGGCACCGCCGTGGCCGACCCACCATCCGGCGTGATCTCGCTGACCCGGATCGTGTCGCCCAGATCGACGTCATTGGTCAGCACATTGAAGGACCCACTGCCCGGGACGCCAGCGGAAACGCCGCCGACGCCCGCGCCGTTGTTGATGTGAGCCCTCTCGACAATGCCATCGATCGTGTTGTCGTTCGCGACCGGCGCCGCATTCGTATCCCCGTCGTTCAGGATCGTCACAACGCCGACGTCACTGCCGTTTGACGTTCCCGTCGTGGCGGTAGCCGTGAGGACGAAAGTCTCGTCCGGGTTCTCGAGGATGTCGTCGTTGAGAATCTGGACGCGGACCTGCACGGGGCCGTCATCGCCCGCCGCGAAGGTGAAGGGCGTGGAGACCCAGTCGACGCCGTCGAACCACTCGACGGTCGTGCTGTAGTCCTCGCCCGGCGTGGCCGTGCCGCCGCCCACGCTGAACGTGACGGGGACATTGAGCAGGGTGGGGTGGCTGAGCGACACCGTGAAAACGGCGTACACGGGCGTAGCGTCCACATTGCTTTCGGTCACAGCAACGTCCGCGCTGACCTCGATCGTCGGCGCAGGCTTGAGGACGATCGTGAGCTGCCCGTCCGTCTCGTCGCCGTCGTTGTCGACCAGCACATAACTGAAGTTCAGCGGGCCGCCCTCCGACTCGTCGACCAGCAACGTGCCGGGATCGTCGACAAGCGTGTCGGGCGCGTAGTAGTCCCAGTCGCCCGCGTCCTTGGTGAGGTAATCGGCGAAGTAGAAGATCAGCTTGCCGTCGAACTCGTCGATGATCTCGACAAACTCGCCGCCGTCATAACCGGCCTCGGGAATGCCAAATTCGAACGTGTTGCCGTTATAGGTCACCGACTTCACATGCCCGCCGTCGGCGCCGAATCCGCCGCCGTCGTCGAAGATGCTGCCGCTCGGATTACCCGGCAGCGAGCCTTGCAGCGCCGGTGCGAGCAGGGTGGGGTCGTCCACCCCGATCGCCTCGTCCACGCCAGGCCGCGGCGCCATGGACTGCAGGAACGTCGTGACCCCGGTGACCCCGGCGAAGCCGACCGCGTAGGACTGGTGGATCCCGGCGGCGGTGAGGAAGTTGGTCCAGGCCGTCTGGTCCGGGTTCACGCCGCCCGTCGGGTCGCCGTCGGTGAGGAAGTAGAGATAGTTCTTCGTCGCCTGCGGACGGTCGGCAAGCTCGTTCGTGAGATAATGGCCCGGAACGGTGCTCGTCACCGACGCATAGCTCGTCGCGTCGACCAGCGGCAGCGTCGTCAGCGTGTTCTGCACGAAGTTCACCGCGCCCGCTTCGTCGAATGTTCCCCGCCAGGTCGTGGCGCTGTTGAATGTGTAGATCGTGACCTCGTTAAAGATCACGTCGGGGTTCGACAGCAGGTTGAGGACCGCCAGCCGCATCAGCGCAAGGCGCGAGATCTCGCCCGCCGGATTGTTGTTCGGGATGTTATTGTCTTCGGTCGACCACGCCATGCTGCCCGAGAGGTCCATGACGAGGATCGCGTTGATCGACGGCTTCACGCCGGCGATCGCGACCGCGTCGGTGGAAACGGCGACGGGCGTGTCGTCGTCGATGTTGATATTGATGGTGCTGGTGGCGGTGTCGCCGGTCGAGTCCTTCACCTGATAGGTGAGATTGAAGCTGACATTGTTTTCGCCGTTGCCGAGCGGATGCAGGACCGGCTTCAGCAGGTTGACCGTGTAGGTGCCCGCGCCCGAGTTGATGTCGATCGCGAGGATCGCGCCGCGTCCGGCGGACGAAGCCGTATAGGTCTCCGTCACCGAATTCCACGACCACGTCACCGCCTCGGTGCCGATATGGGTCGGCGGCGTGCCGGTAAAGATGAACGGATCGATGGCCGCGGGCCCGTCGCCGCCGAAGCTGATCGGCAGCGTGCCCGACTCGGTGTTCTCCGGCGAACCGGCGTTGTCGTCGCCGGTGTTCGGGCCGGTGCCGTTGCCGAGCAGGCCGAACGCCAGGCCCTCGTCGTCGAGGGTGACATTGAGCGGGGCGGCCGTCGGCAGGTTGACGTTGTTGACGTGGACCGTCTCGCTCTGCGAGTGCGAGTCGCCGTCGCCGTCCGTACCCGTCACCGTAAAGGTGAAGGACTGGTTCGCGGAGATGCTGTTCGGCGGCGAAACGAAGGTCCAGGTGCCGTCGTTGAAGAAGGTGAGGGTGCCTCCCGCCGTGTAGAACACGACCGGATCGAAGTTCGGATTGTTGGTGGCGGATGAGATGATCTCGTCGCCCACGCCCGCGTCGATCGGATCGACCGCGAACATGATCGTGAACATGCCGTCGGAGCCGTAGTCGGCGTTCCAGGTGCCCGACGTCGAGCCGCCCTCGTTGATGGTCGACAACTGGCCGTCGCCGAACGCGGTGTCGACCTTCGGCCCGTCGTCGTCGAAGCTGATCTCGATCGGCGTCTCCGAGAACGTGTCGACGACGTCGCCGTCGGCGTCGGTGATGCTCGCCTTGACGCGGATGGAAGCGGTTGTGGGAGCGTCTGGCTCGCCCATGAGCACTCGCAGCGTCACCAACTCGTCGTTATCGGTGGTGTCGGGGTGCTGGATCGCGCGGTATTGCGCGAGCGACACGGTGCCGCTGGATTCGACCGCGATGGCGAAGACGATCGCACCCGACGCATTGTACTCGTACCCGAGCGGGCCGCCGCTGATCTGACCGACGCGGCCGATCAGCAGGCCGCTCGCCTCGTGGTTCTCCAGGAAGATGCGGTTGCCGCTCGCCGTGTCGAAGAGGGTGGTGGCCGTTCCATCGCCGATGGGATTCATGCCCACGGTCAGCGAGAGCTGGATCGAGCCGGCGCCGTCGGCGCCGTAGTGCGGCGCCGATGTCACGATCGCAACGGGATTCCAAGCGTAGCCGATGGCGGTGAGGCCGAACAGCACGTCGCCGGGGTTGTCGCTCTCATCGGCGAACGGCATGGGCACGAAATTGACGTCCTGCTCGACCGTGGTGTCCCCGTCGCCAGGCGTGTCCTCGGTGGTGTCCTGGACGCCGGCCGTTTCGTCGTGGATGACCGTGCCGGGAAGAACCGAGAGCCCGGTCGGCTTGTCGTCGTCGATGTCGATGCGCAGCGTTCCGGGAACCGTGTCGCCGTCGCGGTCGGTGAAGCTGTATGCGACGTCGATGAGGATGTTGTCCTCGGTCCCCTCCACGGGGTGATCGACCGGCTTCAGCAGCGTGAACGTGTATTCACCCGAATTTCGGTTGAGCTGGATCATGAATGCGGCATTGGCGACCACAGCCGCCTCCGAGCCGGCGGCGTCCGTCGTTGCGTAGAGGATGCCGCTCGGCAGCGTGACCCAGAACAACGGATTGCCGCCCGAATAGACGTCGTCGCCGTTGCTGTCCGTCACGGCGCCGGTGACGCCCATCAGGCTGATGTGATTGCCTTGTCTGCCCCAGGGCTCGTCGGCGCCGGCCAGTATGTTCAGCGTGCCCGAGATCGTCGTGAGTGAGGGGTTGGCGAGGTCGTCGCCGTCGACCACGTCGCTGTTGCCCGAAGCGAGGTCGTCCTCGTCGACGGCAATCGTGGTGAGGGCCGTAAGCGGCGTATCGTCGATGACGCGGACCGAGACGCCATTGTCGAAGACGAACTCCTGGCCCGTGCTGTCCGTCACCTTGAACAAGCCGGCGAGGCTGATTGTGCCGAGATTTTCGCCGTTGTTCCCGAACGGCAGGTGATCGATCTGATCGAGCAGCTCGAACGAGAACTCGCCCGACGTCGGATCGAGCTCGATCTTGAACACGATGCGGTCGGTGTTCTCGTCGATCTGGTCGGTAACGCCGTTCTCGTTGGCGACGCCGTACAGCACGTTCGGATTTGATGTGTCGCGGATGAAAAAGACGAAATCGTTCTTCGACGTGACCGAGAGCAAGACGCCGACGTCGATCTGCACCAGGGCGCCGTCGAGGACGTTGAACGAGAATACCTTGCCGCCGTTGCCGCCCGAAATGGTGAGCTGGCCGGTGGCGTCCTTGTTGGTGACGATGGCGGAGTTGCCATCGACGTCCGTGTCGAACCCGCCGTTGTCGTCGTTGTCCTCGTTGCCCTGAGAGCCTTCAAGGTGCGTGAAGTTGGGGGCGTGGATGACGTTGGCGTAATCGGGATTGTAGTTGCCGAGGTGCTCTTCCTCGACGAGCAGCGAAACCACGCCCGGATCGCTGAACGGCACGCTGGTATTGAAATCGATCTTGAACGTGTCGCTCACCGCGTCCTCGTCACCGTCCATGCCGGTGACCTGGAAGGTGAGGCTTTCGAGCGGAGTCGTGCCTTCGGTCTCGCCGCCGATGCTGGTGAGCTTGAACTTGGGCGAGTTGGTGTTCGGCCCATCGACGAAGATCACCGAAAGGTCGAGCTGATAGAAATTGAGCGTCGGGTCGATGATGATCGAGCCGCTGTCGTCGAACGGAAGGCTGTCGCCCTGTTCGAGTTCGTTGCCGTTCTCGTCGCGCGCGATCCAGTGCAGCTTCAGTTCGCCGTTGCCGGCGAACTTGATGCCGAGCGTCGCCAGATCCATCTCGTCGTCGAACACGATCCGGAACTGATCGTCGACATTCATGTTGTTGTCGTCGACGCCGACGCCGGCGCCGGAGCCGTTCATCAGCCCGCCGTTGAGGCCGACCAGCTTGAACGGGCCGTAGTCTTTTTCCGCGATCGGGCCGTAGCCCGTACCGACGTTCACCGTCGGCAGGATGCCGATGCCGCCCGGCAGGTTGTTGAACTGCGTGAAGCTGTAGGTGCCGTTGTCGTTGAGCACCAGCTCGTAGAGCACCTGCAGCGGCTCGGTACCGTCGATCGTAGCCGTCAGAGTCTTGCCGTCGTCCGACAGCGTCTCTGTGACGCCCGGCAGGTCCGGCCAGCCCGTGATCTTGAGGCCGTTCGTGACGTGCTTGCCGTCGGCGCCGAACTCGAGGTTGAGATTCTTGGTGATCGCCGTTTCGAGCGCGGACACCGTGCCGTCTTCAATGCCCGTCGAATTCGTGTCCGGATTGAAGACAAACTCCGGACTGTCGTCATCGACGTTGATGTTGAGCGAGCCGGTGACCCGGTCGCCGTCGCCGTCGATGATCGTGACCGGGAAGCCGAGGTTGAGGTTGTCTTCCCAGGAAGTCTCGAGGCCGTTTTCCTCGATCCCGTCGTCCTCGAACTCGTGCTTGAGCGGCGCGTAGAGCGTGAAGGTGTAGTTGCCGTTCGCGTCGATCGTCAGCGTGAAGGCCGGGATGCTGGTGTTCCAGAAGCCGGTCGTGAGGCCGTAGAGCGTGCCGCCGCCGGCGCCGTCTCCGTTCCACTGATAAGTGACGGTCTGCTGGTGCCCGACGCCGAAGCCGTCGACCCAGATCGCCTGCAGGCCGTCGATGCCGCCGGCCATGATGGCCTGCAATCCGTCCGCGCCGGCGCTGAAGTTGATCTTGCCGGTCGCGACGATGCCCGCGCCATTGTCGCCGGGTCCGCCCTGAATTTCGGTGGCCGGATCGAGCGTGGTGTCCTCGTCGTCGAGGACGCGCGGGCCGCGGAGATGCACGTTGTCGATCAGCGCGCCGAACTCGTTCTCCTGGCCCTGAGCCTGGAAAGCGATCGTCGTGTTCTCGTTGTTCGCGTTGAAGATGATCGTGTACTGCTGCCAGTCTTCGTCCGTGGCGTCCGACGTGATCACCAGCGCTTCGTTGTTGTTGATCAACACCTTGAAGCTGCTGCTGTCGTCGTTGCCGTCATTCGGACGCGGCTTGTACCAGAAGGTGAGGGTGTATTCCTCGCCGACGACCGTGCCGACCGTCTGCTGGATGGTCGCGTTGGTCGCGCCGAGTTCCGGACCGCTCGGATTGCCGGTCACGTCGCCGTCGAGTTCGACGCGCGCGTTGCCGTCCTGCGAGTCGAGATCGCCGGCATTGCCGGTCTGCACCTCGAACTTGATCGAGCCGTCGGACTTCCAGCCGGGAATCTCATGGAAGATGCCCCAGTCGTTGGCGCCGAGGCCGACGTCTGCCTCGAAGCTGCCGTTGATGAGGAGGTTGTCGAGATCGCTCGGCAGGATCGAGTAGATGACCGGCGTGTCGTCGTCGACGTTGAACTCCATCGTCCCTTCGACGGAGTCGTTATCGCCGTCGGTGATGGTGAAGTCGAGTTCGATGATAAGATTATCTTCCCACGCTGTCTCGGGGAGGCCGTCGTTGTCGGAATCCGAGTCGATCCACGGATGGTCGAGCGGCGCGATCAGCGTGAAGGTGTAGCTGCCGTCCGACTTCACCTCGAGCGTGAAGACCGGCTTGACGCCGTCGGGCGTATTCATCGTGCCGACGAGCGTGCCGGCCTTGCTGTACTCACCGCCGGGGTTTGCGCCGGCCGCGTCAACGCCGGCTTTCCATTCGAGATCAACCGGATAGGACGTGCCGCGACCCTGGGCGTTGACCCAGATCGCGTCGAGATCGAGTTCCTCGCTGAACGCGATCGACTTCAGGCCGTCCGTGCCGGCATCGAACAGGATCTTGCCGGTGCGCACGACGCCCGAGCCGTCGTCGCCGACGGCGGGCGTGCCCTGGTTTTCGGTCGCGTTCGGATTGTTCGTGTCCTCGTCGTCGAGGACGCCGGACTTGACGCTGACCAGGCCGAGATAGGTGCCGTGATGGCCTTCGGTGGCGAAATTCGGAATCGGGTCGTTGCCCGTTCCGATCTCGACAAACTTGAGAACGTTATTGGCGCCCGCCTGCACAACGTAGCTGTAGAGCTCCATCGTCGAACCGGGCTGGACCGTGGCCACAAGATCGTTGCCCCACCAGACCTGGAGCAGCGCCGTTTCAGGATGCGGCGCGCCCGCGTAGAAGCTGATCGTGTAGTCCTCTCCGTCGGTCAGGCCGTTGACCTGTTGCGAGATCTGGATGTTGCCGGGCGATGCGCCCATGTCGAGCATCATCGAGCCGTCAGGCATGACCATGCTTTGGTAGCCGCTGTTGACGAGCTCGTACTGAACGGTGCCCGCGGGCTCGACCGGCGAGGCGCCGATCGTCCAGCCGGGAAGGGCGGCGACAACGACGCCCCAGCTATGGCTGGTGCTGCCCGGTTGATCGCTGAAATCGCCGTTGAGCGCGAGCTCCGGCCCGGTGCCGTCCTGGGTGATGCCGAGAATCCGCGGGCCGTCGTCGTCGAACGAGATCGAATCCGTGACGTTCACGGTCTTCGACGCGGTCGCGGTGGAGCCGTCGTCGTCTTCGGCCGTGACGGTCAGCTTGACCGCGATGCCGCTCTGCCCGCCGAGGAGCGAGGAGAGGACCGCGTTCTCGTCGAATAGGCCGCCGGAAATTTCGACGATGAAGCCGTGGCCGTTCGGCCCCGTGCTGCCGTCGTCGTTCCATGTTCCCGGCTGGAACGTGAATTCGTTCGCGAAGCGGCCGATGGTGACGTAGTCGTCGTCGCCGCTGCTGTTATTGTCGTTCGGCTCCGGTCCGAGCGCCGGGATGACCATGCCTTCCCAGTTCGAATAAGCACCGGAAGGTGTTGAACCGGCCTGACCGCCCGTCCAGAACAGCTGACCCGCTTCCGGTCCGCGTACCCAGCGGAAGTCGCCTTCCACCGCAGCGTCGCTGCCGCCGAGCCACGCGCCATTCGGCGCCTGCGCCGTATTGAACAGGCCGGCGATGAAGCTGTTTTCCGCGCCGCTCGTGACGGTCGCGAGATGGCCGCCCATAGCGGTTGCCGCCGTGTCCGCCTGATCCCAGGTGTAATTGCCGCCGACGAACTTGTACCAATGGCCGTTGTCCGGGTTCTGCGCCCAGCCCTGGCTCTCGAGATACGCCTTGTGGTCGATCGGCAGGCTCTGCGTGACCTTGAAGGTCGCATTGTCGGAGTTCGGATTGTCGATCGAGATGCGGAAGGCTTCCGGACCCGCCGGGTCGTTGCCGACGCGGCCGACGATGTCGTTGCCCTGCTTGAAGAGATAGATGTCCGGATCGGAGTAGGTCGTGCCGGTCGCGTCGGTGACCTGCAGATTGGTCTGCACGCCAACCGCGGACGGATTCCCCCCGGCGTCCTGCAACAGAAGCTCGAAATTGTACGTCGTCGGCAGCAGCGGATCGCCGCCGGCCGTCACGATCGGCCCGAACAGGTCGAGCAGTTCGTTGCCCGTGGTCGACTGGCTGCCGAACGGAGAGAGAAGGCCGGTATCGTCGTTGTCGCCGTTGCTGGAGGCCGTCGGCGCGGATTCCGTCTCGCCCGGCGCATAGGTGTCGTGGCCGTTTTCCGGAACGCCGTCGCCGTCCGCGTCGGTCGTCTCGTCGAGCTCGATCGCGAAACTCCGGCCTTCGCCGAACTCCACGGTCGGGCCGGTGTCGCCGATCTTGATGGTCAGCGTCGCCGTATCGCTGTCGTGGTCGTTGTCCGTCAGCGTGTACTTGAACTCTTCGATCGCCGGCGGCGAGTTGATGAACTCGATCTGCTTCACATAGTAGTCGGAGCTGTCCTGGCCGCTCGGATTGGTTCCGAGCAGCGCCGTGAAGCGCAGCTCGTCGAAGGTGCAGCCGCCGGGGAAGATCGTGAAGCTGTGGTCGCCCGAGGTCGAGCTTGCGGTGAACTCGCCTTCATCGACAAGCACGCCGTTCGAATAGGCCTGCCACTTGCCGCGCTCGCTGCCCACGCCCTGTTCGTTCGGGGCGAAGAACCACGAGACGTCGACATTCGCCTTGGTCGCGGTGCCGTCGAGCTTGAAGACGAGCGTTTCGGACTGGCCGTCGGCCGGGCCGTGATTGATCTCGTCGAAGCGCGGCTCGCCGCTGCCGTCGTCAACGCCGGTGCCGTTCGAGCCTGGGCTCGCGACGCCGAAGCCCTTGCCCGGCACATGAAGCACATCGGCCGGGTCGGAGGGGTTCGGAAGCGTCGGATCGAAGGCGGTGATCGTCACGCCGGCCGTGTTGCCGACGGAAACCGTGAAGGGGTCCGTATTCGCGTGATTGACCGAATTCGGCGCGGTGTAGGTGTAGTCGCCGACATCGTCGCCGAACATGTCGAGCACGAGCGTGCCGCCGAGCGCGGTCGTGATCGTCAGCTTGCCCGTCGCCGAGTCGAAATTCGCATACGGGTTGCCGTTCTGCGTGACCGACTGGCCGTCTTGGCTCAGTTTGTAGATGTTTCCGCCGTGCTCGAGCTTCGTGATGCTGCCCGGCTCGTCGGCGCCGATGGAATCCGCCTGCAACAGGTTCGGGGGCGACTCGGGATCGATGCCCGT
>Ga0307505_10000876_pt1 | contig 28552 bp, 23 predicted proteins | sample 23_S_MG_FD_202183 | JGI IMG/M metagenome (GOLD analysis project Ga0307505, IMG submission 202183) | Soil microbial communities from Populus trichocarpa stands in riparian zone in the Pacific Northwest, United States - 23_S | ecosystem: Environmental > Terrestrial > Soil > Riparian zone > Trees... | reverse complement strand
AGGCGCTCTCTCGACCCACAGCATCACGCTCGCCTCGCAACAAGGCCTGTCGACTCAGGTCATCGGCCCAGCTTTCCTTCTGCCGCGCAGGCTCCTAGCCGCAATGCACGCGCGTGACGACGCCGTCGTCGTCGATTTCGATGTTCAGGCGCTCGACGCTGTAGTCCATCGTCACCGGCTCGCCGGGACGAATGACGCGCACGACGCGGGCGCCCGCATCAATGCGGGCCTTGTCGTGAACGCCGTCATCGGCTTTCTCGCCCACCGCCCAGGCGGCTTTCGCGGGATCGCAGTTGAGCAACGCCTGCGCCGCCGCTTCTACGGCCTGCTCGGAGACCGTCGGGACGTCGGGCCCACGCGGCGGGGTTTCACTGGATTCGGCACATGCCGAGAGCGATGCGGCACAGGTGACCACGGCGCACGGAAACAACACGACCAGGCGATGCATCGACGCTCTCCTCTTGACGGTTTCCCGAGCATGCTGGGAGATCCGAGCTGAATCGCGACCCGCGCAGTCTCGAACCACGAGACGCACGCGCTCGAACATCCGTCGCGCAGCTTCGCTGCGTTTTTCCTCCGTCGTCGCCTTTCAGGCGCGATCCACCCTTGGGGGATCGCGCCTGTTTTTTCTACTGCTTCGGCCGCGCGAAGTCCGCACCGGGTTTCCATTGCGGGAACGTGGTCTCGTCGGCGAGCTTGCGGCCGACCGCATACAAGGCCTCGAGATCGTCGATCACGACGTCGTACTGCCAGTCCGGATCGAAGTTGTCCGACGGCTTGTGGTAGCGGTTCTTCGTGTAGTCCTCGGCCGCCTTGCGTCCGGCTTCGACTCCGCCCTCGACGAGATCCAGACCACCGGAGGCGTACAGCGCAGGCACCCCGGCGCGGGCGAAGTTGACGTGATCGGAGCGGAAGAAGAAACCCTTCTCGGGTTCCTCGTCGCCAGTGATCACGCGACCCTGCGCGGCGGCGGCCTCGCCGATGTAGTCGTCAAGTTCGGACTGGCCCAGACCGATCACGGTGACATTCTTCGTGCGCCCGCCGACCGGCAAGGCATCGAGGTTGATGTTGGCGACGGTCTTGTCGAGCGCGAACGGCGAATGGGCGACGAAGTACTGCGCGCCGAGCAGGCCCGATTCCTCCAGGGTGACCGCGAGGAACGCGACCGAGCGCTTCGGCGCCGGGTTCTGGCTCGCGAACGCCTCGGCGATCTCGATGATGCCGGCGACGCCGGTCGCGTTGTCGATCGCGCCGTTGTAGATCTGGTCGCCTTCGAGATTGGGGTCCTTGCCCAGATGGTCCCAGTGCGCGGTGTAGACGATGACTTCGTCGGGGCGTTCGCTGCCTGGCAGATAGCCGATCACGTTCTCGGAACTGGAATTCTCGATCCGGCTGCGATAGTCCAGCGAGAGTTTCGCGTCGAGCACGGTCGGCTTGAAGCCGCGCAGGTCCGCGCTGCGCTTGAGCTCGGCGAAATCCAGTCCCGCGCTCGCGAACAGGCGCGTCGCCGCGGCTTCGTTGAACCAGCCCGCGGTGGTCAGCTTGGGTGCCGGATCCTCGCTCGGCGGCAAGGATTCCTGCGGTCCGGTCCAGCCGCTCTGGACCACGCCCCATGGATAACCGGCGCCGGCATCCTCGTGCACGATGAACGCGGCGGCGGCGCCCTGGCGCGCGGCCTCCTCGTACTTGTAGGTCCAGCGCCCGTAGTAGGTCAGGGTCCGGCCCTTGAACAGTTCGGGATCCTGGTTGCCCCAGCCAGGATCGTTGACCAGCACGATCACGGTCTTGCCCTTCACGTCGATGCCCGCGTAGTCATTCCAGTCCGGCGCGTTGACGCCGTAACCGACGAACACGATTTCGGAATCCTTGAGTTCAACCTCGGGGCTCGCGTTGAGCGTGCCGAACACCGTATCGCCCGGAATGCCGAAGCTCTCGCTGCCGTTGCTGCCGGTGACCTGCACGCGCGCCTGCGCGGCCTCGAGCATCGTCGTGGTCAGCATCGGCACGGTCTGGAACCAGTTGCCCTTGTTGCCCGGCTTGAGCCCGGCACGCTCGAACTGGTCCTTGATGTAGGCCGTGGTCGCACGCTCACCAATCGTGCCGGGCTTGCGACCTTCGAACTGGTCCGATGCGAGCGTCTTCACGCGCGCGACGAAGTCCTCGGCCGTGATCTGCGCCGAGAAGCGCCCATCCGGCGTCGGTTCGACCGGCGCGCGCGGCGTGGCCACGGGTGCGGTGGCTGTCGCAGCTGTCGGCGCCGCGGCGTCCTGCTTCTGGCACGCGGAAAGGGCCAGCACGATGGTGCTGGCGAGGACAACTCTGAGCATGGCGATCTCCGCGAAGTCTGGAACCGCCGATTCTAGTGCGACCCGGCGCGATTGCGCACCGCTGGACGTCATGCGGGCGATTCTCGCGCCCCGGCGCGCACGCGTCGGGGCACGATAGCCGCGCAAGGCTAGCCTGCGTCAGCGCTGGGCGAGACCGGAACTCACGATGACTTCAACGCGTCGGTTCTGCTGGCGTCCGGCATCGCTGGCATTGCTCGCCACCGGAAAGTCCTGACCGAGCCCGCGCGCGCTGAGGCGCGCGGCATCGACGCCGCGACCCAGCAGGAAGTTGCGCACGGTGTCCGCGCGACGTTGCGACAGATCCATGTTGTAGCCGTGGCTGCCGGTCGAGTCGGTATGCCCTTCGATGGTGACCGAAGACGAGGGATCGTCGCGCAATGCCGCCGCGAGCTGTTCCAGCGAACGTGCCGCACCCGGCTTGAGCTCGGAGCGATCCACTTCGAACAACACATCGCCGAGAGTCACGACGAGGCCTCGCTCGGTCTGGCGGGTTTCCAGTTCGCTGAGCTTGGCCCGCATGGCTTCCAGCTCGCTGCGTGCGAGGAGGGCATCGGTGCGCGCCATTTCCGCACTGCGACGTTCCATTTCCGCGTTGCGACGTTCGATCTCGGCCTGGTCCAGCGCCATGTTCGCGGTACGCCGCGCAGCATCGGCTTCGCGTTCGCGCGCCTGGACGAGCAGGCCGTCACGTTCGACACCGAGTTCGCGTCCGCGGACTTCCGCGTGACGGGCAAGGCCGATCGCTTCGGCGGTCTGGACGAGGCGGTCGGCGACGTAGATGCCATGCCGGAACAGCGGTTCGCGCAGGCGGCGTCCGTCGCGGGCGAGCAGTGTCACGGCCGCGTCGGCCCTGCCGATTTCCTCACTCGCATTCGGCGCGATGCGCGGATCCGAGCGCAGGCGCGAAACTTCATCCTGCAGGCGGGCGATTTCCGGAGGCGGTCCCTTCGGCGTGGTCGCGCAAGCGGCAAGCAAGGCCATGGCAAGGATCGGTGTGGCGCGCACTATCGTGGTCTTCATGGCTCAGACTCCCGGTCGGCCGAGTTCGCGGCGCAGCGTCTGCACGCTGGCCTCGATCTCGGCGGTGGCGGATTCGGAACGGAACTGGCGGCTGCGCGCGACCGCGAGGTCGGCGTCGGCCTGCGCACGTTCGGAGTTCATCGCGCTGTCGGTCCAGTTGCGACGCTCGAACGCACCGCGCGCGGCGACCAGATTGTCGAGTGCCGAACGCAACTCGGTGGGTGCGGCCGTGGCCGCATCGCCACGCTCGGCGGATTGCACCGAGGTTTCGGCCTGCGCGAGCGCAATTTCTGCGTCCTTGCGATCAGCGGCGAATGCCATTCCACTCCACATCACGGCGAGCAGAAGTACTAACGATCGGACGATCATGTCGTTCTCCCTTGCGGATTCGGGGCGCGCGCGGAACCGCGCGCGGGCAACGGAATCGCTGGATTCCGCGACCACTATCCGCATCTGGCAGTGAACGCCCGCCCAATTCAGGGGAGGTTCGGCGAGATGAACGCGCGTTCATCCCGCCATGGGGTGCGTGCGCAACCGATCAGGGCTTGTCACCAGCGAAACGCACCGCTGTCGCACCTTTTACTTCTCCAATTTGCGCGCTGTCGCTGACGAACAATTCGACTTCGCGACGGAAATCCAGCGTGCCCTCCACGACCGCGCGCGGACCGATCACGACACGTGGCGTCCGCGGCGCATTGAGCTGCCATCCGCTGATCTTCTCCACGACGATACCTCCTTCCACGCGCGACCCGGCGCCGATCTCGATGTCGCCGCTGACGGTCTCGATCCCGCCACCCACGCGCGCGGTTTCCAGGCGGATCGTGCCATTGACGGTCGCGACCTTGCCATTGACGACCGCGCCTTCGCGCAGGTTGACCCCGCCGTTGACGGTCTCCACGTCCCGCTCCACCTGCACGCGCGCGCCGAGCGAGACGCGGCCATTGACCGTTCCCGCCGATCGCATGCTCGTGCCGGCCTCGATCTCGATGCTGCCATTGACTGTCGACGCATCGACGATGCGCGCGCTCTCGCCGACCCGGATCGAGCCGTTGACCGTGCTCAGGTCGCGCGCGCTCTGTCCCGCTTCAACGCGGATCGAGCCATTGACCTTGCTGATGTCCGCATCGGCGAGCGCCGTTGCGGTGAAGCCGCCGATCAGCACGGCAAACAGGACGTGACGCAGCATGGGTTTCTCCTCGGGTAGGGGTTCGTTCCATGTCGGATGCAGGCCGGTGCGCCAGCGTTTAAGGCGCTTGGTCCGCTGTGCGTGGCCGACTGCGACATGCCGCTGCCATCCGCTACCATGCTGCACTCCCGCCCGAGCCTGATCGCGAGTCCCATGTCCAGACCCCGACCCGTCCTGCTGCTGATCCTCGATGGCTGGGGCCATCGCGAAGCGACCGAGCACAATGCGATCGCGCAGGCTGCCTGCCCGCACTGGCGACGCCTGCTCACCGACTACCCGCACACGCTCGTGCAAACGCACGGGCTCCAGGTCGGCTTGCCCGACGGCCAGATGGGCAACTCCGAAGTCGGCCACATGAACATCGGCTCCGGGCGCATCGTCTACCAGGACCTCACGCGGATCGATGCGGCGGTCGCCGACGGCAGCTTCGCGCACAATCCGGCCTTGCTCGGTGCCTGCGATGCGGCAGCGGCTGCGGGCGGCACATTGCACGTGTTCGGCCTGTTGTCGCCAGGCGGTGTGCACAGCCACGAGGACCACATTTTCGCGATGCTCGACCTCGCCGCCGCCCAGGGCGTCGCTCGCATCGCCGTGCACGCGTTCCTCGATGGCCGCGACACGCCGCCGCGCAGCGCGCGTGCCTCGCTTGAGCGGTTGCAGGCCCGCTGCGACGCGCTGCCGGGAGTGTTCGTGGCCAGCGTGGGCGGTCGCTACTACGCGATGGATCGTGACCAGCGCTGGGATCGGGTCCAGCGCGCGTGCGCAGCGATCAGCGAGGCACGCTCGGAGTTCCAGGCCGCGTCGGCCCTCGGCGCGCTGGATGCCGCCTATGCACGCGATGAGAACGACGAGTTCGTTGCGCCGACCGTGATCGGGCACGGCGCGCGCTTCGTCGATGGCGATGCGGTGGTGTTCATGAATTTCCGCGCGGATCGCGCGCGCCAGCTCACGCGCGTGTTCGTCGATCCGCACTTCGACGGTTTCGAGCGCGCGCGCCCGATCGCCCTGTCCGCGTTCGTCACCCTCACTGAATACGCCGCGGACCTCGCGGTCACGGCGATTGCCTGGGCGGCGCAGTCGATGCACAACACGCTCGGCGAGTATCTGGCCGATCGCGGACTGCACCAGTTGCGGATCGCGGAGACGGAAAAATACGCGCACGTGACTTTCTTCTTTTCCGGCGGCCGCGAGGACCCGTTTGCCGGCGAGGAACGCATTCTCGTGCCGAGTCCGAAAGTCGCCACCTACGACCTCAAACCCGAGATGAGCCTGCCGGAACTCACCGGGCGCCTGCTCGACGCGATCGGTTCGGGCAGGTTCGATTTCATCGTCTGCAACATCGCCAATGCCGACATGGTCGGGCACAGCGGCATCGAAGCGGCAGCGATCAAGGCGGTCGAGGCGATCGACATCGCGCTCGGTGCGATCACGAGCGCAATCCGCGCGAGCGGCGGCGAAATGCTGATCAGCGCCGACCACGGCAATCTCGAGCAGATGCTCGACGCCGATGGCGTCGCGCACACCCAGCACACGGTCGGACCGGTGCCGCTCGTCTACGTCGGTCGCAAGGCGGTGCTGCACCCGGGCGCCCTGCGCGATCTGGCGCCCAGCGTGCTCGCGCTCATGGGATTGCCGCAACCCGCCGAAATGACCGGGCGCAATCTGGTCGAGTTCACGCCCTGATGCGCGCGACGCCCGCCGTGCTGCTGGCGCTGCTGCTGGCCACGGCGCACGCGCAGGGTGACGATGCCGCTGCACGTGCGCGCCAGGAAACCGAGATCCAGGTCCGGCTCGACCGCCTGCGTTCGGACATTGGTGCGCTGACCACGCAGCAGCGCGAGACTGCGGGCGAGCGCGCCGAGACGACGCGCGCGCTGCGCGAAGTCGAGACCGCGGTTGCCGAAGCGATCGGTGAGATCCGCCTGCTTGACGAGCGGCTCGCTGGCGAACAAGCCGGACTTGAGGCGTTGCAGCAGCGCCAACGCGCGCTCGGCGCAACGCTGACGACCCAGCGCGACGCCCTTGCTGCACTGTTGCGTTCCGCCTACGCGCTCGGCCACGACGAGGAACTCAAGCTCCTGCTGCAACAGGAGGATGTCGGTCGCATCGCGCGCGTGCTCGCCTACCATCGCTATTTCCAGCGCGCGCGCATCGAGCGCATCGATGCGTTGCTGGCTGACCTGGAGCAGCTCGCCGCAGTCGGGGAGTCGATCCGCACGCAGACCGCTGCGCTCGACGCGACGCGCGGGGAGCGCGCGGCCGAAGTGCACGACCTGGAGCAGCGTCGCGTCGAGCGCACCACGCTGCTGACCGAACTGGATCGTCGCCTGAACGACCAGCGCGCGCGTCTGGCCGCGCTAGGCAAGGACGAAAAAGGCCTGCTCGACCTGATCGACAAGCTGCGCGATGTATTCGCCGATATTCCCCGCCAGCTTGCCGGTGCGGAACCGTTCGCAAGCCAGCGTGGTCGCATGGACTGGCCGTCGCGCGGGCGCCTGCTGACCGGCTTCGGGGCCAACGATCCAGGCGGACGCCGACTGTCAGGACTGTTGATCGCGGCCGCCAGTGGCAGCGCGGTGCGCGCGATCGGACATGGCCGCGTCGCGTTTGCCGATTGGCTCAAGGGTTACGGGCTGCTCCTGATCGTCGACCACGGTGACAACTACATGAGCCTGTATGGCTACAACGAAGCGCTGCTCAAGGAGGTCGGCGACTGGGTCGCGCCCGGTGAAACGGTGGCCCAGAGCGGGTCCACTGGCGGCCAGCGCGAGCCGGCGCTGTATTTCGAGCTGCGCCACCAGGGCAAGCCGATCGACCCGAAACCGTGGCTGCGCCGCGCATCGCCCTGATCACCGTTCGTGTCGAACTGCGGTGTTGAACAGGGTCCTCGTGGCGCGTCGCGCTGAACCGGTTGAAATCCGTGCCGTCCGACGGAATCCGTAGACAGCAGCAGCGTCGCGAACCCGCATTGAACCGGTCGAACGTTTCCTGATGCACCCCGCGCTATGATCGGCGCATCCGTTTCGAGGTCACCCTGATGTCGTGCCATACCCCTGTGTTTCTGTTCAGCATGCTGGTCGGCGCGCTCGCCCTCCCTACGGCGGCCGCTGACCCGTTGCCGGCGGAGCAGGCGCCGCTGGAGATCGATGTCGATGCGGGGCCGATGCCGGCACCCGCAGTCGGACCGAAAGGCGATCGCATCAGCCTCGACGACGTGCGCAAGTTCACGGCCGTGTTGAGCCTGGTCAAACAGGCCTATGTCGAGGACATCGACGACCGCAAGCTCATGCAGGCCGCGATCCGCGGCCTGCTCACCGATCTGGATCCGCACAGCGAGTATCTGGAGGCCTCGGCGCTGGACCAACTGGGCGAAGACACCAGCGGCAGCTACCAGGGTCTGGGTATCGAAGTCACCACGCTCGACGGCACCTTGCGCGTGATCGCGCCGATCGACGATACCCCGGCGGCACGTGCCGGGATCAAGCCCGGCGACACGATCCTGCGCATCGACAACACCGTCGTCCAGGGCGAGAACCTCAACGATGCGGTCGACATGCTGCGCGGCAAACCCGGCACCGAGGTGACCTTGTCGATCCTGCGCGAAGGTCTGAACGCGCCAAAGGAGTTCAAGCTCAGGCGCGAACTGATCCGCGTGGCCAGTGTGCGTGCGCGCATGCTCGACCCCGGCTATGCCTACCTGCGCATCAGCCAGTTCCAGCAGGAAACCGGCAGCGAACTGCGCCGACGCATCGACCGCCTGCGCAAGGAGCATGGCAAGCCGCTGCTCGGCGCCGTGCTCGACCTGCGCAGCAACCCCGGGGGCCTGCTTACCGCTGCAGTCGAAGTCAGCGATGCCCTGCTCGACAGCGGTGGCATTGTTTCCACGCGCGGACGCATCAGGGAATCGGAGATGTCGTTTCGCGCGACTCCGGGCGACGTGCTCGGCGGTGCGCCGATCGTGGTTCTCATCGATCGCGGTTCGGCTTCGGCCGCGGAGATCGTCGCAGGCGCACTCAAGGACAACCACCGTGCACTGCTCATGGGTCAGCGCAGTTTCGGCAAGGGCTCGGTCCAGACCGTGCTCGCACTCGACGACAACCACGCGATCAAGCTGACCACCGCGCGCTACTACACGCCGAGCGGAACCTCGATCCAGGCTGCCGGCATCGTGCCCGACATCGAGCTGGGCGACCTGCAACTCAGCGAAAGCGACCGCGATCCGTATCCGGTCACGAGCGAGCGCGATCTGCGCAACCATCTGCGTGGTGACAACGAAACCCCGGGCGCAGTCGCACCGACGATCACGCCGATCATCCGCGAGGCTCCGCGCGACTATGCCTTGACCGAGGCGCTCAACGCGCTCAAGGCGATGGCCTTGCAACGGCGGCCGCCACCAGCGCTGGAACGCAAGGGCTGACATCGCCGCCCCACGAGACGTCAATCCGAGGCGCGTTGGCTTTTCTCGCCTTTGGATGTGCTTTTGCAAGGTTTCAGCCGCCTCGGGCGCGCTCTCCCAAAGCGCCGGGCCCCCGGCCACGTGGGACTCGTGCTGCTTTCGCGCGCAGGATGCGCACTTTGCCCGTGGCTCTGACGCGAGGTTAAACACCCATTCGTCGCAGCAAACGCTGGCGTTCGCTTTCACCGGCGCATCCTTCCACAAGCGATCCTTTTCGCGGGGCGCGTCGGCTTTTCTCGCCACTGGATGGGCTTCCGCGAGGTTTCGTCCACCTCGGCGGCGCTCTTCCAAAGCGCCGGGCCCCCGGCCACGTGCGACTCGTGTTGCTTTCGCGCGCAGGATGCGCGCTTTACCGGGGCCCCTGAGGCGCGGTGAGGCGGTGTCGGAAAGCCCGCAGGGGCGCGGGCACGATGCCCGCGCGTTCGGCGCCAGCACACGGATGTGCTGTCGACGAACCCCGGCACCGGCTCACGCACCCGCAGGACAGGAGTCCGAAGGGCGCGCCTCCGGGGTGTCCTTCTCTTTGGTTACTTTCTCTTGGACAAGCAAGAGAAAGTGACTCGGCCGCCGCCGAGGCGGACGAAACCTCGCGGAAGCCCATCCAGTGGCGAGAAAAGCCGACACGCTCGGCGAAGCAAATCGCTGCTGCGATCCCACACGGCGATAGGACGCCGAAGAAGAGCGTGCGGCCTGACCAGATGCTTTCCGACAAGCGCAGCGCACACAACGCACGCGCGGCGATCCTGCCCCCGCACGGCGCTGGGTTATGCTTCGAACCGCCCAGCCCCGGAAGGACGCCAGCCTTGAGATCGCCGCTGCCGACGCGCTACTGGTTTTTCGTCTCCGTCATGGTCGCCTTCATCGTCGCCATTGCGATGTGGAGTTCGGGTTGGCTCTGGCGCGTTGTCGGTGTGACCGCCGGTCTGCTTACGCTCGTCGGCATTCACGATATCGCGCAGAAGCGCAGAACCCTGCCGCGCAATTTCCCGATCCTGGCCCACGTCCGCTATTTCTTCGAGACGATCCGGCCGATGATGCGCCAGTACGTCGTGGAGGCCGACGACGACGAAGTGCCGTTCTCGCACGACCAGCGCGCGATCGTCTACCAGCGCGCCAAGCTCGCGCTGGAAACGCGGCCGTTCGGCACCGAGCGAAATGTCTACGCACACGGTTACGAATGGATCAACCACTCGATGATGCCGGCGCAGATCGACAGCCACGACTTCCGCGTGCCGATCGGCGGTCGCGCCTGCACCCAACCTTACTCGGCCAGCGTGTTCAACATTTCGGCGATGAGCTTCGGCTCGCTCTCGCCGAACGCGATCCGCGCACTCAACGAAGGCGCGCGACGCGGCGGCTTCTATCACGACACCGGTGAAGGCTCGCTGTCGCCGTATCACCGCGAGATGGGTGGTGACGTGGTCTGGGAAATCGGCTCGGGCTATTTCGGCGCGTGCAAGGCGGCCGGCGTGTTCAGCGAGGAACGCTTCGTCGAGCGCGCACAGCTCGCGCAGGTGAAGATGATCGAGCTGAAACTCTCGCAAGGTGCCAAGCCCGGGCATGGCGGCATGCTGCCCGGCGCCAAGGTCACGCGCGAGATCGCGCTGACGCGCGGAGTGCCTGAAGGCGAGGACTGCATCTCGCCATCACGTCACGCGATGTTCGACTCGCCGGAAGGCCTGTTGCATTTCATCGCGCGTCTGCGCGAACTGGCGGGCGGCAAGCCGACCGGCTTCAAGCTGGCGATCGGCCATCCATGGGAATGGTTCGGCATCGCCAAGGCCATGCTCAGCACCGGCATCCGCCCGGATTTCATCGTCGTCGACGGCGGCGAGGGCGGCACCGGTGCGGCGCCGATGGAGTTCGCCGACCACGTTGGTGCGCCGCTGCGCGAGGCCTTGCTGCTCGTGCACAACACGCTGGTCGGGCTCGGCCTGCGCGACGAGATCCGCATCGGCGCCGCGGGCAAGATCATCACCGCGTTCGATGTCGCGCGCACGCTCGCGCTTGGCGCGGACTGGTGCAACGCTGCGCGTGGCTTCATGTTCGCGCTCGGCTGCATCCAGTCGCAGACCTGCCATACCGATCACTGTCCGACCGGCGTCGCAACCCAGGATCCGACGCGCTGGCGTGGCCTCGATGTGCCCGACAAGGCCGAGCGCGTGAAGAACTTCCAGCAGAACACGCTGCGCGCGCTGCGCGAGCTGATCGGCGCGGCCGGATTGAACCACCCTGGCGAACTCGGTCCCGAGCACATCATCCGCAGGATTTCGAGCAACGAGGTGCGCTCGCTGGCCACGCTGTACCCGTTCCTGCGCCCCGGCGAACTGCTCGAGCACGTGCCCGAGCACGCGGTGTTCCAGCGCTTCTGGCCCGACGCACGCAGCGACGCATTCACGCCGCCGCCGGGCGTCGCGCAGATGCGCTGGAGCAAGCTGGCCTGAGCGCGCGGGTGCGCCGGGCGTGGTCGAGTGACGTGCGCAATCGGAGGTGTGGGCAACGCGATCTCCGCGACACCGCCGGATGAACGTCATCCTCGATCAGGACGATTGCACCGACAATGCGATTCGCCTCAGCCAATCGCCTCGATGCGCAGCGCCAGGTAATCGAAATCGCGCGCCGTGTCTCCGAGCGGTGCGAGCACGTCGCCGCTGTGGCGTAGCGCGCCGACGTCGATTCGCGCGCCATCGCGACGCGGACCGAGCAGCAGGTAGTGCCCGGGCGCGAGCAGCGGCGCGTCGAAGCGGGTCAAGGCACAGGATTCGCCGCGGCACTGGGTGTCGCCGGCCAGACGATAGTCGAGCTCGAAGCCACGCATGCGATCGCGCGGCACGGAGAACGCGAGGCGCTGGCTGATCCGCGACGGTGCGCCATGCACGAACTGCCAGGCGAGGAACGGTACCGGCCGCTGGTCGTCCTGATCAAACATCGCGCTGAGCGACAACGCGTGCAGCACCGCGGAACCTGCGGCACGATGCAGGCCGTCGATGCGCACGCGCAGCATCGGCGCGGAACAGGCGCTCGCGCACGCTACGGCCAGCGGCGCGAACGCCGCTCCGAACTCGGCGGATGCACTGCGGGCAAGGACAAAGGCCGGACGGACCTCAGCGTCGCGCATCGAGGCACGCGCTGCGAGCGGCACCGCGGCCAGTGCGCCGAGCGCTGCCGCGCAGTGGAGAAATCCGCGTCGTCTCATCAGGTCTTCTCCTCAGGTCCGCGGCGGAAATACGCCCTGCAGGGCGATATTGAAGTAAAAGGTCAGGTACGGCTGAAGGTTGTTGTGCGGAGCGTCGCCGCCGCTCGGGGCGAGTGCCTCGGGCGCGGCGAATATGCCTGCCGTTGGCGTCGCCTGATAGAGCGTGCCGCCCGCACTGAGCGCAAGGCTCGCGTTCGGATTGACGACGTTGGTGTCGGCGGAATCGAGCGTGTTCGCGCGCAGCTGATGCGGATGCGCGGGAATCTCGCTTTCCAGCAGCGTGACCGTCTCCGATCCGCCCGTCTCGCCCAGATCATGCAGGCTGAGCCCGGGTCCCTGGCCCGGGTGCATCGGTGCGCGCCCCTGCAGATCGGGCAACGCGAAATTCGACTTGCCATTGCCCCCGTAGGTGGTGCCCAGCAGCGAGAACAGCGCCGTGTTCTGCGACAGCGGCAGCAGTTGTCCGTCGCACCACGCCCAGCCGCGGGCAGGGAAATTGAACGGGAAGATCCGGATCTCGGCAACAAATGGATCGGCCATATCGACTGCTCCGCTCACGTGGGGCTCGGGAAGATCCCGAACAGGGAGATGATGAAATTCACGCACAGGTAGGGCTGGAAGTTCGTGTGCGGCTGACTGCCCCCGACAGGTCCAATCGCGGCGGTGCTCATGTTGGCTATCGGAGGATCATTGATGAACGGAACCACGTTCAGGGAATTGGCGATCAGGTTGTTGGCCGGGCTGATCTGGTCTCCCGTGATCGCAGCACCCTGCAAGCGGTGACTGTGCACGGGAATCTGGTTGATGGTCAGCGTGATTTCCTCGGCGCCGCCGGTCTCCGCGAGGATGAACCCGTTGCCCTGGTGCAGCGGCAATCGGCCGCGCAGGTCCGGAAGCGCGAACGTCGATTGGCCGTCGCCACCGTAGGTCGTGCCAATGAGCTGGAACAGCGTTTCGTTTTCCGAGATGGGCATCAGCTGACCTTCGCAGAACATCCACCCGGCGGGCGCGAAGTTTCCCGCGAACATGCGGATTTCACCGACATAGGGTTGTGCCATGACCGGACTCCGTCAGTTTTGGCTCGGGAAGATGCCCTGGAGGGCAATCGAGAAGCTGAGCGTCAGGAACGGCTGCATGTTCAGATGGGCCTGGCTGCCGCCAATGTTGGTCACGCTCTGGGCGCTGAGCGGCGTGATCGCCTGGGCCGCGTGATAGGCGTTGTTCGCACCGCCGAGCACGCCCGCCGCCGGACTGGCCGACCCGTCGTTGGCGACGGTCGACACTGCGAGCGTATGGGTGTGGGCGGGCATTTCGGCGATCGACAGCGTGTGTGCCTGCTCGCCGCCGCGCTCGCCCAGCGTATGTCCGGACCCGACATGAATCGGGACGCGACCACGCAGGTCCGGCAGCGCGAAGTTGACCCGGCCGTCGCCGCCGAACGTCGTGCCCAACAACGAGAACAAGGCCTGGTTCTGGTTGATCGGCAGGAGCTGGCCGTTGCACAGCGCCCAGCCCCTCGGCGGAAACACGAAGCTCATGATCCGGATTTCGGAAAGAAACGGCTCTGCCATGTGATTGTCCTCTGTCAGTCCTGGAGGTCCGCTATCACGGACAGCCCGTACCGGTTCCGCTGAAGCTGCCCGTATTTCCGTGCGCGGCGCCGAACGGCACGCCGCCCGCGCTGTTGCGCGGCACGAGGTGGGCGTTGATGTCGGCATCGCTCGCTGCACCCGGCGCGACCGGACCCGCATAGCCCGGCATGCGGATGTTCACGCCGGTGCGCCGCGCGCGGATGCGGAAGTCGACGTCACCGATTCCCGAAGGAGGTACGGAATCCGCGCCGGACTGGTGGATGTTGTTCTGCAACGCCCCCCCACCGCCGATGTTGGCGCAGGCCTGGTAGGTGTCGCCGACCACGGTGCCGATGTTGTAGTGGATGCCGTTCTTCGGGAAGGCGAGCACACCGACCGTGGTGCCCGGCTCGACAATCGTGTTCCCGGTCACCGTGGTATTGATCGTGCCGCCTTCGGGCACCGCGCCACCGCCGGCCAGCACCTCGACGCCGAAGTTGTTGAAGCCGCGCAGCGTGCTGCCCGTTGCGCTCCAGCCCAGCGTGCCCTGGCCGACGGTCTGGACCTTCAACGCGGAGCCTTCGGCAGATCCGGAATTGGCGACTCCCGCCACGCCGATCTGACTGTTCGCGAACGTGCCGACAAGGGATGCCGGACCGGTCGACTTCACGACGAGCACGGCCATCCCGATCGCGTCGCGATAGGTGTTGTTGCTGGTCGACATCGTGACATTGCCACCGGCCAGTCCGCTCGTGAACAGCGACAGGCCACCGCCACCCGTCGCGATGCCGGGATGGCTGTTGGAGAACGTGTTGTTGTTCAGGACGAGGTCGCCCGCGCCGGTGCCGATGTGGTTGTACTGCAGCAGATCGCCGCGCGCGGCCGTGAACACGCTGTCCTGGACCGTGAGGTTCACGACCGCGGTGCCCGCGGCCTCGACCGTGATGCCATCGTTTCCGTCGCTGATACTGTTCGTGCCGATGTTGACGTTGGCGAACGTGAGCCGGTTCAGGGTCCCGCTGCTGTTGACGAGCTTGAAATTGTCCTCATGGCCACCGCTGATCGACGTATTGGACACGAGCGCGGATCCGGTCAGATTGGTGAACCGCACGCTGCCCTCGTCCAGGGCGGCATTGCCGCCGTTGGTGCCGTTGATGACACTGTCAACGAGCTGGAAGTTGACGACCCCCGACCCGAGTATCGCGTAGTTGCTGAACGTGGCGAGTTGCATGCGGGCCAGCTGGACGTCCCGCGTGCCATCGAGATGGATGCCGATGCCGTCGGCGGTGCTCCCATCCCCGCCGGTCTTGTTGCCGATCGTGCCGCCCGAAGCGGGCGTGCCGGCACCCTTGACGCTGAGGCCACCGCTGGCGCCCGTGTTGATCAGCGAGATGCCCACCGCCGACCCGCCCGAGGAGGCGATGCTGCGGAATTCGAGCCGGTTGGCGCCGATCGTGGTGCCGTTGACGAGGAGCGCGGATGCCGTGGTGGTCTGCAAGGTATTGACCAGGCCGCCCGTGCCAGCCGGGTTGCACGGATTCTCGTCACAGACTTCGACGATGCCGCCGCCGGTCGCGCTGAACGCCGCGTTGGCGCCCGTGTTCAGGACCAGGCCGCCCGCGAAGCGGATCAGCGCTCCGATATTGGTCGCGAGACGTACCCCGAGCGCCGTGCTGGCGACGGCGCCGGTCAGGCTGATCGTGCCGCCGGTCTTGTTGTCGATATCGACCGGACGTTGCGCGGCGCCTGCGGTCACTGTTCCGGCGTAGCTGATCGTCGCGCTGCCGCCGTTGATCCGCAACGCGGTCGCGGTGGCGCCGCCGAGTGAGCCGGAACCAAAATCGGCCGTGCCATCGATCGTGGTCAGGCTGATGTTGCCCGCGCCGCTGGTCGAGGTGATGCTCGTGAACGCCGTGCTCGATGGCGCCTGGGCCAGCGTGCCAGTCGTCAGGTTCAGGGCCTGACCGGTACCCGATATCAGGTTGTCGCCCAGCGTCAGCGTGCCGATACCGGTGCCGATCAGGCCTGCACCGGTCGTGTTGCCGATCTCGAAGCCGCGGATCGTGTTGCCGGTGCCGAGCGTGATCGCATCGGTCGCGGCGACCGTCGTCGTGATCACCGGCCGGACTCCACCGATCGCTGGCCGCGCGATGCTGTTGGCCGGCGGCGTGATCGCGAAGAGGACGTCGAAGCTCGTCGCACTCGCGAGGCTGACGCCCTGGCCGATGAGGATCTGGTTGGCGGCGAGCGTGACGCCACCGGCATAGCCGCCGCTGAACACGAACACGCGGCCACCGAATCCGGCCGCGGCGATCGCCGGGGCCAGGGCCTGGAACGGACGCGCGAGCGTGCCGTCGCCGCCCGGTGCCGCGGCCTCGCTGACGAACCACACGGCCGTCCCGCTCAGCGCGAGCGTTGCGGTGGCGCTCGTGCAGGCGATCCCCGGCACGCCGCTGTCGCAGACCTCGAAGGTGAAGCTGTCGGTGGTCAGCGTGGCGCTTGCCGGTGGCGCATAGAACCAGCTGCCATCCGCAGCGACCGTGACACGGCCATTGTTGAAGGTCGGCACGTTGGTCTGGACCGTCACCGTGAACGGCAGCGCGCCCGGGCCGTCGGCAGGATCGCTGACGTTGGCAAGCAGGTTGTTCGGATCCGCGACAGGAACCGCGATCGCGATATGACGGTGCACGGGCACGTCGGTCGGCGCGACGACGATCGGAGGATCGTTGACCGGCGTCACCGTGATCGTGAAGTTCACCGGTGCACTCGTGTCCTGGCCGCCATTGGCGGTCCCGCCGTTGTCGCTCAGCGTGGTCGTGATCGTCGCCGAACCGAACGCATTGGGTGCCGGCGTGAAACTCAGATTGCCAGTGATCGCATTGATCGCCGGCGCGGCACTGAACAGGGTCGGGTTGGTGTTGCCCGTGATGTTGAACGTGAGCACCTGGGTGCCGCCGTCGCCGTCGCTGATCGCCGTGGCCCAGGGCTGGTTGTAGGGACCGGAATCCTCGGCCACGCTCGGATCGCCGCCCGGCGTGAAGCTCGGGATGTCGTTGACGCCGGTGACGCTGATCGTGAACGTGCGGCTGGCGCTGTCGATTCCGCCGTTCGCGGTGCCGCCATTGTCCTGGAGGGTCGCGGTGATCGTGGCATTGCCGAATGCGTTCGGAGCCGCGGTGTAGGACAAGCTGCCGTCCAGCGCGATCGCCGGTGCGGTGCTGAACGTCAGGGTCGGATCGGCGCTGTCGACCACGAGCGTGAATCCGAGCAGGGTCTGTGCCGATTCATTGGCCGGGCCGGTGCTCAAGTTCGTCGCGAAGCCGGGGACGATTTGCGCGCCGGCATCTTCGAGCACCGTCGGCGCACTGGCCGGCACGTCGAACGAAGGTGCGTCATTGACCGCGTCGACCTCGATCGTGAACGTCACCGGCGTGGACGTATCGGTGCCGCCGTTGTCGGTACCGCCATCATCCTGGAGCACGACCGTGATGTCGGCGCTGCCGTTGGCGTCGGCGGCGGGTGTGAACGTGAGCACGCCAGTCACGGCGTCGATCGCCGGGGCACTGCTGAACAACGCGACGTTCGTGTTGTTCTGGATCACGAACGTCAAGGCCTGGACCTCGTCCAGATCGCCGTCGTCCATGGCCGTGGCCCAGACTGCCGCGTACGCGCCGGAATCCTCGAACACGCTGACGTCGCCGCCCGGCGTGAACGTCGGCGCAGAGTTCACGCCGAGGATCTCGATCGTGAAGGTTTGCGCGAGCGAGGTGTCGACGCCGCCGTTGGCGGTGCCGCCGTCGTCGCTCAGCGTGACCTCCACGGTCGCCGTGCCCGAGGTGTCGTTCTGCGCAGCGAAGGTCAGGGTTCCGGTGGCGCTGATCGCCGGTGCGGTCGCGAATGCGACGCTTCCCGTCGTTCCGGTCACGCTCACATTGAAGGTCAGGGCCTGGCCGCTCTCGTCCGGCGGGCCGGCGCTGATCGCGGTCGCAAACCCGGCCTGGGACTGCGGACCGGCATTCTCGAGCACCGGCGTGGCCGCGGCCGGCACACTGAAGCTCGGCACGTCGTTGACCGCGGTCACCGTGATCGTGAAGGTCACCGGTGCGGAGGTGTCGTCGCCGCCATTCGCGGTGCCGCCGTCGTCCTGCAGCACGATCGTGATGTCGGCGCTGCCGTTGGCGTCGGGCGCGGGCGTGAACGTCAGCGTGCCGATCGGCGAAATCGCCGGCGCGGCCGAGAACAGGGTCGGGTTCGTGTTGTTCTGGACGATGAACGTCAGCGCCTGGCTGCCGTCGTCGCCATCGCTGATCGCGGTGGCCCAACCGGCGATCGTCTGCGGACCAGCATCCTCGAGCACGCCCGGGTTCGCACCGGGCGTGAAGCTCGGTGCCGAGTTGATGCCGGCAACGCTGACCGTCGCCACGGCCGGTGGCGCGGTCAACGCACCTTCGGCGTCCTGGGCGACGAATTCGATCAGGCGCACGGTTTCGTTCGGATTGTTCGACAGATTGACGTAGGTCGTCGTGCGCAACACGGTCTCATACACCGAGGGCGCGGCCGAGCCGGTCAGGCTGAGCACGCCGCTCGCGTAAAGCGCGCTGAGGCCGCTTCCGCCGACGTTGACCGCGAGCACTTCGTCGGCGCCATCGAGCAGGTTGCTGATCACCACGGTCGCGCTGGTCAGCGTGGCCGAGTCGATGTCGGTCACCGTCATCTGCGCGGCATCCACGATCGCCACGGGTGCCGCGCCTTCGACGTAGGCCGCGGCAAAGCCGGTACCCGGCGCCGGACCGTTGAGGTCGATCAGCGGCGAATCGTTGACCGGGGTCACCGTGATCGTGAAGTTCTGCGCGGGCGAGGAGAGATCGATGCCGCCATTCGCGGTGCCGCCATCGTCTCGCACCTGCACCGCGATCGTCGCGCTGCCGAATGCATCGGCTGCGGCCGTGTAGGTCAGCACACCGGCGGGTGACACGGCCGGCGCGGTCGCGAACAAGCCCGGATTGGATGTCACGTTGACCAGGTATTCGGCCACCCCCTGGCCTGCTTCGTTCGGGCCCGGGTCGAAGGCGCTCACCCAGCCGGCCACGCTCTGCGCGCCGGCGTCTTCGGCCGATGGCGGTGGATCGGCGGCCGTGAACGAGGGCGCATCGTTGACCGGCGTGACCGTGATCGTCAGTGTCTGCGCGGGCGACGCGTCGATGCCGCCGTTGGCGGTGCCGCCGTTGTCGCTGAGCACGACATCGAACGTCGCCACGCCCCAGGCATTGGGAGCTGCGGTGTAGCTGAGCGTGCCGTTGGCCGCGAGGACCGGCGCGCTGGAGAACGTCAGGGTCGCATCGCCGGATGCCGGGGTGACGCTGAAGCTCAGCGTCTGCCCGGCTTCATCCGGCGGACCGGCGCTGATCGCGCTCGCGACTGCGGCCGATTGCGCGCCGGCATCCTCGAGGCTCGCGGGCGGGTTGGTCAGGGTGAAACTCGGAGCATCGTTGACCGCGGTGACCGTGATCGTGAAGGTCACCGGTGCGGAGGTGTCGTTGCCGCCGTTCGCGGTGCCGCCGTCGTCCTGCAGCACGATCGTGATGTCGGCGCTGCCGTTGGCGTCGGCCGCGGAGGTGAAGGTCAGCGTGCCGATCGGCGAGATCGCCGGCGCAGCCGAAAACAAGGTCGGATTCGTGTTGTTCTGGACGATGAAGGTCAGCGCCTGGGTGCCATCGTCGCCATCGCTGATCGCGGTGGCCCAGTTGAGGATCGTCTGCGCACCGGCATCCTCGAGCACGCTCGGGTTCGCGCCGGGCGTGAACGTCGGTGCATCGTTGACGTCGTCCACAGTCACCACGATCGTCTGCGGCGCGGAAGTATCGATGCCGCCGTTGGCGGTGCCACCGTTGTCGCTCAGGACCACGGTCAGGCTCGCGCTGCCGAGCGTGTTCGCCGCCGGCGTGGCGGTCAGCGTGCCGTCGGCCGCGATCGTCGGGGCGACCGCGAACAATGCCGGATTGCTGTTGGCCGTGATCTGGAAGCTCAGGGTCTGGCCGGCTTCGTCGGGCGGTCCGGCGCTGATGCCGGTCGCCACGCTGACCGACTGCGCGCCGCCGTTCTCATAGATCGTCGCATCGTTGCCGGTGAAGGCGGGCGCGTCGTTGACCGGGGTCACCGTGATCGCGACGCTGGCCGGGGCCGAGTCCAGCTCGCCGTCGTTGACCGTGAACGTGAATGCATCGGCTCCATTGAAATCCGGATCGGGCGTGTAGGTGACATCGGCCGTGGTCGGCGAGGTGATCGTGATCGCACCGAGACTGCCGCTGCCGGGCGCAGTGGCCACGGCGAACGTGAGGGGCTCGTTCTGGTCGTCGCTGCCGCTGAGCGTGATCGTGGTCGCGGTGTCTTCCAGCGTCTGCGCGGTACCCGGATCGGCGACCGGCGCCTCGTTCTCGAGGTCACGCAGGTCGATGCGGAAGAACAGGCGCGCGTTCTCGAACGCGGCGAACCCGGCGACGATGTCGATCGCGCTCTGGCCGGAGGTGCTGTCGCCGATCACGTCGGTCGCGATCGGCGTCTCGCCGGCCCAGTCGCCGACCAGGCCGTCGACGACGAAATTCGCCGCCAGCGCGATGCCACTCGCCAGCAGTAGCGCTCCCGCGGCACCGCGGCGAAGCAACGGGCGATAGCGACGCCCGCGCAGGATCACGAGGATTGCCGCGGCGAGCAGGCCCATGCCGAGCCAGCCCAGTCCGGGCAGCGGTACCGGCGGCGTGCCGAAGACGATCGGGGCGCCGCCACCGCCGTCGCGCGTGCCCAGCAGATCGCTGCCGGTCGCGCTCTGCGCGGCGAAATGCAGGCGGAACGGCTGCGGATAGCTGAAACCGGTCAGTTGCACGACCGTGGCGCCCAGTTCGACCACATCGGCGCCGCCGATGCCATTGTTCAAACCGGCCGGATACGACGTGCCGACGGTCTGCGGCGGGCCGAATACACCGCCGCCGCAACTTTCGACCTCGAGGTTGCTGACGATCTGGGTTGCCGCCGTCACCTGCGCGCTGAGGCGGCGCTCGATGCCATCGACGATGTTGCCGCCGCCGAGATCGACCGTGCAGCCGGTGTCAGCGCGGTTGTCCAGATCGACCAGGACGCTGAAACGGTAGTCCTGGGCCAATGCCGCCTGCGCGGAAAAGCCCAGACACACGCTCAGTACGGCGCGCAACACGGGTCGAAACGACATTTGGCCCCCTCGTGCCGGGCAATACCGACTGGCCGGCGATGCAATGGCTCTTGTGCGGCGACGCCCCACCCCATCGCCGGGGAGCAAGTTCGCGGGCTACCGGCGTTCGTTCCGAGCCGGGGTCCGTACTTGCGAACGGTATTTATACATCAACGTCACACTTTTTCACATCGGTACGTGCACGCGGCGTAATTCCGTGGCTGGGACGGGCGCCGTCGGCACCCGTCGATTCGGAATTGCAACAGTCCTCGGTGACAATTCACCCTTGGTGTGCCATTGCGGGTTTCCACCCGTGTCGACACGACGCCGCTGCACTGCAACAGGAGAACCCCGCTTGAATCTGCGCCACCTGCAATGCGTCTGGATCGCCATCGGCCTCGCCTCGCTGGCCGCCTGTTCCACCGCGGCGCACGAGACGCGTCCCGCTGCGCCGATCGAGGTCGAACCGGGCACGCGCGCGGAGTCCGAGACGCCGGAATTGTGGTTCCGCTCGGGCGCGGCGGCCGCCCAGCGCCTGCGTGGCGACGAGCGTGCCAGGGCACGCAACATCATTCTGTTTCTCGGCGACGGCATGGGCCTGTCCACGATCACCGCGGCGCGCATCCTCGAGGGTCAGCGCAAAGGCATGACCGGCGAGGAAAACCGGCTCGCCTTCGAGGAATTTCCGTACATCGCGTTGAGCCGGACCTACGAAGTCGATGCACAGACGGCCGAATCGGCGGGCACGATGAGCGCGATCATGGCCGGCGTGAAGACGCGCTTCGGCGTGGTCGCGGTCAACCAGCGCGCGCGCCGACGCGACTGCGCGTCGGCGGCCGGCAACGAGATGGTGACCGCGCTCGAGCTGGCGGCAATCGCCGGCCTCGGCACTGGTATCGTCACGACCACGCGCATCACCCATGCCACGCCTGCGGCCACGTTCGCCCATTCCCCGGAGCGCAACTGGGAGCACGACGCGGCGATTCCGCCGGCCGAACGCGCGCACGGTTGCGCGGATCTGGCCCGCCAGCTCGTCGAGTTCCCGTTCGGTGGCGGCATCGACGTGGTCTTCGGTGGCGGACGCAGCCGCTTCCTGCCGGTCACCTCCGTGGACCCCGAGTATGCCGACGTGCGCGGCAAGCGCCAGGACGGTCGCGACCTGATCGCCGAATGGCTGCGCGTGCCCGGTTCGCATCACGTGTGGAATGGCGAACAGTTCGCCGCGCTGGAACCTGCACAGGGCGGGCGGGTACTGGGTCTGTTCGAGCCCGAACACATGCGCTACGAGCACGACCGCGGCAACGACCCCGGGCGCGAGCCGAGCCTTGCGGCGATGACGCGCAAGGCGATCGAGCTGCTGTAGCGCAAGTCGAACGGATATTTTCTGGTCGTCGAGGGGGGCCGCATCGATCACGCCCACCACGCGAGCAACGCGTTTCGTGCGCTCGGCGAAACCATCGCGTTCTCCGACGCGGTTCGCGTCGCCGATCAGATGACCATGGCCGCCGACACCTTGATCCTGGTCACGGCCGATCACAGCCATACGCTGACGATCGCGGGCTATCCCGTGCGCGGCAACCCGATTCTCGGCAAGGTCCGCATGCCCTCCTTCGATGGCAAACCGAGCGCGAACCTCGCCCGCGGTCTCGACGCGAAACCCTACACGACGCTGAGCTACGCGAACGGCTCGGGCGGCGCCTGGCGATCGGACCTGCAAGGCCCCGGCCCCAAGCGCTACCCGCACGAACCCGCGCGCCTGGAATCCACGCATGCCGGTCGCGCGGATCTGGAAGCAATCGATACCGAGCATCCCGACTACATGCAGGATTCGCTGGTTCCACTGTCGGACGAAACCCATGGCGGCGAGGATGTTGCGGTGTACGCGCGCGGTCCCGGTGCGGCGGCCGTGCGCGGCTCGATCGAGCAGAATGTGCTGTTCCATCTCATGGTTCAGGGCCACGCAGTGCTGCGCGACACGCTGTGTGGGCTCGGCAGTTGCAATGCCGATGGGATCCCGGCCAATCTACCGGACTACGCGCGCTTGCCGCGCCAGGGCAAGCCGGTCGATCGATGAGGGATCCGCGCCGAGGCTGGCGCTTGGGCGAGGAGGAATCGAGATGACGCTCGCGTCGACGCTTGGCGCGGCCTGCAGCGGGATCGTCCTGCGCACCGAAGCCGATGCCGATACGGATTTCCTCGCCGCGCTCTACGCCGACACGCGCGCCGAGGAGCTCGCGCCGGTCCAATGGCCCGAAGCGGAAAAAGCCCGGTTCCTGCGCAGCCAGTTCGCGCTGCAACGCCAGCACTACCGCGCCCACTATGAAGGCGCCGAGTTCCTCGTGCTGGAACAGGACGGCGAGCGCATCGGGCGCCTCTACCTGCATTCGGGCGCGCGCGAGATCCGGCTCATGGACATCGCCGTGGTTCGCGCCCTTCGCGGCCGCGGCATCGGTTCGCGCCTGCTCGCCGCGCTGCTCGCGCATGCAGCCACGGTGGGCCGCCAGATCACCTTGCATGTCGAGCCGGGCAATCCGGCGCGGCAATGGTATGAGCGCATGGGTTTCGAGCGGGTCGAGGAACGCGGTGCCTACTGGTTCCTGTCCTGGACCCCGCGCGTGCTCAGTTGAACGTCACCTCGTAGCACATGCCGCGGCCGTCCGGGCCGACCGGTACGACGAACAGGTCCAGTTCGCCGCGCTGCGGATGGGCGAGGCGATAGATCCCCTGCGGCCAGGATCTCGCCGCGCCGTTGTCGCGCAAGGTCAGCACGAACGGTGGCTGCGGACGCGGTGACGGCGCATTCAGCCGGCGCACGCCTGCCAGTTCCCAGTGCACGGTCGCCTCGGCCGACGTGATCGCTATCGCCTGGCCGACCAGCGCATCGAATTCCTCGGCGGCAATCTGCTCGAGCATGGGCTGACTCTCATCTGTGACCGGCGCCGAGCGTACCGCCATGACGGCGGCAAACGATAGGGTGCCGCGAAGACTCCGCTGTCGAGGCACTGCCGATACGCGCGCCTGATCATCGCGTGCATCGCCTGCGAACGGCGTGGATGCCCATGACGACCCGGCGCACGAGCACGAGACAGTGCCCGCACCGCGCCGCTATGATCCGGGCACTTTCCGGGGAGATCGCCATGGGCCTGTTCGCCAAACTCACACGCCACAAGAGCGTGGAGCAACTTCAGGCCGATCTCGGCCAGCGTCGCGATTTCCGCCGCGTCCTCGGCCTGTGGCAACTGACCAGCATCGGCCTGGGCGGCATCATCGGCGTGGGCATCTTCGTGCTTGCCGGGCAGCAGGCCGCAGCGAATGCCGGGCCGGCGGTCGCACTGGCCTTCGTCATCGCCGGTATCGCGAGCGCCGCGGCGGCGCTCTGCTACGCGGAGTTCGCCGGGATGATTCCGGTCACCGGCAGCGCCTACACCTATGGCTATGCGGTGCTCGGCGAATTCGCCGCCTGGCTGATCGGCTGGGACCTGCTGCTCGAGTACGCACTGATCGTTGCCGCGGTGGCGAGCGGCTGGTCGGGCTACCTGCAGAACATCCTCGAACATGCCGGGATGGGCTTGCCGCTGTGGGCCCAGGGCGCCTACGGCACGGGGGAAGGTCGCTACTTCAACGTGATCGCCGCGATCGTCGCGATGGCGATCGCCGTGCTGCTCACGATGCGCACCGAAATCGGCGCACGCATCAACACCGTCGTCGTGATCGTCAAGATCATCGGCGTCGTGCTGATCATCGGCGTCGGCGTGTTCTACGTGAATCCGGACAACTGGGTACCGTTCATTCCCGAGCGCATCATCGGCGAGGACGGCATCGGCCATTTCGGCTTCTCCGGCGTGGTCACCGCCGCGGCGGTCGTGTTCTTCGCGGTGTTCGGCTACGACACGCTGACCACGGCCGCCGAGGAAGCGAAGAATCCGCAGCGCGACCTGCCGCGTGCGATCCTGCTCTCGCTCGGCATCTCGATGGCGCTGTACCTGACGATCTCGCTCGTCCTCACCGGCGTCGCCCACTACTCCACGCTCGGCAACGACGCCCCGGTCGCCAATGCGTTCCGCGCGCTCGGCCTGAACTGGGTCAGCATCGCGATCTCGGTGACCGCGGTGACCGGCATCATCAGCGTCGTGTTCGCGTTCATGCTCGGCGCGGCGCGCATCTGGTATGCGCTGGCCCGCGACGGCCTGCTGCCGGCCTGGTTCGCCAAACCGCATCCGAAGTACGGCACGCCGTACCGGCCGACCCTGCTTCTGGGTGTACTTACAGGCATCGCCGCCGGCGCGTTTCCGATCGGCGAACTGGCCGAGATGGTCAACATCGGCGTGCTCGCCGCGTTCATCGTGATCTGCGGCTCGATCATGCTGTTGCGCTACCGCCGCCCCGAACTGCCGCGTGCGTTCCGCACGCCGTGGGTGCCGGTGATTCCGCTGGTCGGGATCGCGTTCTCGATCTGGCTGATCTCGGGCCTGCCGCTGCGCACCTACGAGCGCTTCGGCCTCTGGATGCTGATCGGCCTCGTCGTGTATTTCGCCTACGGCATCCGCCACAGCCGGCTCGCGCGCGAATCCTGATTCGCCGCGCAACGCAACGCAGCCGGGCTTGCCCGGCTGGTTCTCGTCACTCGAAGCCGTCGCGGTAGATGATGTCGTTCTCAAGCCCTTCGAGGACGAAGGCGAGGTCGACGAGATACGGCGAGTTCGGCAGGCCGCTGCGGATCGGGTTGAGCCAGTTGCCCGACGCCTCGTTGAGCTGGCCCGCGGTGCCGTTGGCCACGCTGTTGAACACGCCGGGGATCGTCACGGGCACGCCGTAGACCGGATTCGCGTTGCCGGCGCCGACCGTCCAGCTGACCCAGAACTGTCCCGCACCGACCAGGATATTGGGAAGATCGATGACGACCTCGTGCACGCGCCGCGTCGTGTCGGCGAACGGCGCGCTGCCGCTTTCGGCGATGCGGTAGGCCACCGGGGTGGAGGAGACGAAGGCCTCGGCCTCGCGTCCGTCATAGAACACGAAGCTCACGCCGGGCTGGCCGGTCCACAGCATCACATTGGCATCGGTGAACGGGGTGTCCCCCGTACCGGTCTGGTACGCGTAGACACGCAGGCGCGTGAGCGTCCAGTTCTTTTCGGTCGGAACCCGGAAATCGTCGGTCAGCCGGTAGTTCGGCAGATCCACGCGATACCCGTAGGCGGTATTGCCGCTGAAAGTGACGTCCTGCAGCTGGCTCGCATCGCCGCCGGTGGCATGTCCGCCCGGGTGGGTCACGTACGGACGGTTGTCGTGCAGCACCTGGGCCGAGGCGATCGGTGCTGTCAGCGCGGCAAAGGCACCGACAGAACACAACAGGCAAGCGAGCGTGGAACTGTTCATGAATGCGGATCCTGACGCAGGGTTTCCAGGGATGGGCGCGCCATGCGCTGACCCGGCGCGCGGCCGGCAGCGGCACAGCAGCCGAGACACAGGACGGCGATTCTAGCTGCTCGGTCGCGGATTGGGGTGAGAACGGCGTTATGCCGCCCTGATCCTGCCCGGATTGAGGTTCGTGGCCCCCCGCGAGTCGATGGGCTGCAAGGGTCACGGGCCGGGCGGGGTTGCGGAAGGTCAGCGCGTCGCGCCACCGTCGGCGCGCGACCTGGCGGTCGCCAGGAACTGGGCAGCAGACCGCGCGCACGCTATCGTGCCGCGCAGCTCAGCCAGGGATGCCCGATGAAAGTGCTCGTGACCGGCGCGAACGGTTTCATCGGCAGCGCCGTCGTCGAGGCGCTGTTGCGGGCCGGGCATGAGGTCGTGGCCTGCGTGCGCTCGGCGCGCAACCTGCCTCCCTCCGCTGCCCTGCATGCCGTGGAGCGGGACATCGGCGCGATGGTCGAGCCCGGGCACTGGCTGGCCCTGCTGGACGGTGTCGATCACGTGGTCAATTGCGCGGGCATCCTGCGCGAGCCACGGCGCGGCGATTTCGCGCGCGTGCACGTCGATGCGCCGTGGGCGCTGGTGCAGGCGTGCCGGCAACGCGGTGTCGCGCGCTTCGTGCAGGTGTCCGCACTCGGCGATCCGCGCGATGGCGAGTTCATCGCGAGCAAGCATCGCTTCGACGCGCTGCTGCAGGGCAGCGGCGTACCGGCCGTGATCCTGCGTCCCTCGGTCGTGCTCTCGGTGCGCGGCTCGTATGGCGGCACGTCGCTGCTGCGTGCGCTGGCCGCACTGCCGGTCATCGTCGCCCTGCCCGGCGACGGGTCGCAGCGCATCCAGCCGATCCTGCTCGAAGACCTGGCCGAGCTGGTCCTGCGCTGCCTGGCGAGCAGCGCCACAGATGGCGACGTGCTGGAGGCCACCGGACCCGAACGCATGACGCTGAGCGACTATCTGGCCCTGCAGCGCGCCTGGTTGCGCCTGGGCGAACCGCTGTGGCTGCGGATTCCGCTGCCCATGGTGCGCCTCGCCGCGTGGATCGGCGGACGCATCGGCGGCGGGCCGTTCGGACCGACCATCACCGGCATGCTCGAACGCGGCAACGTTGCCGCAGACGGCGAGCCGGAACGCGTCGTCGCCGCGACCGGTTTCGCCCCGCGTTGCGTGCGCCGCGAGCTGGGCCAGGCGGCCAGTTTCGTCCAGGACCGCTGGCATGCGCGCCTGCACCTTTTGCGCGTGCCGCTGCGCCTGCTGCTGGTCGTGATCTGGATCCTGTCCGGCATCGCCGGCCTGCTCGCGACGGCAACCGACTACGCGCCGATCCTCGATCCGCTGCATGTGCCCGCCGCCTGGCAGCACTCGCTCGTGCTCGCCACGAGCGCGCTCGACATCGGCCTCGGGCTGGGCCTGCTCGTGCGCTGGCGCCCGCGCGCGATACTCGCGCTGATGCTCGCCTCGGTGCTCGCCTACAGCGTGCTGCTCGGCATTTTCGCCCCGGCCCTGTGGCTGGATCCGCTCGGCGGATTGCTCAAGAACTTCGGCGTACTCGGCTTGCTGCTCGCCTACGCGGCGATCGATGATCCACGCTGATGAATACCTGGCTGCTGCTCAAACTCGTGCACATCCTCTCGTCGACGCTGCTGTTCGGCACCGGCCTGGGTACCGCGTTCTACATGTGGCGCGCCGATCGCAGCGGCGATGTCGCGGCGATCGCCGTGGTCTCGCGCAACGTCGTGCTCGCCGACTGGTTGTTCACGACCCCGGCGGTGATCGTGCAGCCGCTGACCGGATTCGCCTTGCTGCACGTCGCCGGCTGGCCGCTGCACACGCCGTGGATCGCCGCGAGCCTCGCGCTCTACGTGCTGATCGGCGTCTGCTGGCTGCCGGTCGTGGCGATCCAGATGCGCGTCGCCCGCGGCGCGGCGCAGGCGCTGCGCGCGGGCAGCGCATTGCCGGCGGACCACCGGCGGCTCATGCGCTGGTGGTATGCGCTGGGCTGGCCCGCGTTCCTCGGCGTGATCGCGGTGTTCTGGCTCATGGTGTTCAAGCCGCCGCTGTGGTGAACCGAGGCAATGTCACAACGTGACCCGTTTTCGATTGTCGTCGGAATCGCGGTCGATGAGCTTGTTGTACGGATCGATGCCGGCATCGTACGGCAG
>Ga0307505_10000875_pt1 | contig 28600 bp, 20 predicted proteins | sample 23_S_MG_FD_202183 | JGI IMG/M metagenome (GOLD analysis project Ga0307505, IMG submission 202183) | Soil microbial communities from Populus trichocarpa stands in riparian zone in the Pacific Northwest, United States - 23_S | ecosystem: Environmental > Terrestrial > Soil > Riparian zone > Trees... | reverse complement strand
GCGATCGGGCTCATCGGCCCCGGGCGGCCGCGGATGTTCGCGATCCAGGCCGAAGGCTGCGCGCCGATCGTGCGGGCGTTCGAGGCGGGCGAGGAATTTGCCGCGCGGTGGGACGGCGCGGCGACCATGGCCACCGGGATCCGCGTGCCCAAGGCGGTCGGCGATTTCCTGATCCTGCTCGCGGTGCGGGCGAGCAAGGGCGCGGCGCTGGCGGTGTCGGAGGCGGCAATCATGGAAGCGGTGCGCGATGCGGCCCAGGACGATGGTTTCCTGCTGTGCCCCGAGGGCGGCGCGGTGCTGGCCGGATGGCGCCTGGCGCTCGAGCGCGGGCTGGTTGGCAAGGACGAACAAGTGGTGCTGTTCAATTGCGCCAACGGCAACAAATATCCGCTGGCCGACACATCGCGGCGGATCAAGCTGGCGGAGGTTGGGGCTGAAACGCTCTGACACGGATACAAGTAAGCCCCGGAACCGAAGCTCCCGGGGCTGCTGCTGAACACCAGATACAAGTAAGCCCCGGAAACCGAAGTTTCCGGGGCTCCATGGTTCGCCTCCGAAGATTTGAACCACGAGTAATAAAACGACAAACCCGGCATCCGGTTCCGCCGTCCCCAAAATAATCTACGCCGCCCTCGATCAGCGAGTTCGAGACGCCGGCTACGAGGCGAGGAAGCCGAGCAATTCGTCCATGTCGATCGGTTTGCGGAAAACGGTGATCGCCTGGCGGTCGAACGGCGACAGGCTGTCGTCGGCATAGCCGGTCATCAACGCCGAGCGGATGTTGGGGCGCAACGACTTGATGTGGTTGATGGTTTGGACGCCGTTGATCCCTGGCATTGCGAAATCGCTGAGCAACAGGTCGAACTCGGCCCCATTGTCGATCGCGCTGATGGCCCCGGCGCCGTCGGCGGTGGCGACGACCTCGAAGCCGAGCTCGCGCAATTGCTCGCCGACAACGGTCCGCACCGCATCGTCGTCGTCGACCAGCAGGATCGAGCGGACCGTCGACGGCCCGTGGTTGCGCTGCGCCTTGGCGGGCCTGGGGGCCGATTGGGGAGTGGCAGGCAGTATCATGTCGATGGTGGTCCCGCTGCCGAGCTTGCTCGTCACCAGCAACTGGCCGCCCGATTGCTGGACGAAGCCGAGCACCATCGACAGTCCGAGGCCGGTGCCCTTGCCGGCTTCCTTGGTGGTGTAAAATGGCTGGGTGATTTTCTCGATCTCGCTTTCGGGGATGCCGCCCCCCTTGTCCTCGACGCGGATGCGCAGATATTCATCCGCCTGCAGCGGCCCAGTGCCGGGCAGCACCTGCTTTCCGATCTCGCTGATCGACACCGTGACCGTGCCACCTTCAGGCATGGCGTCGCGCGCGTTGAGGATGAGGTTGATCAGGGCCAGCTCGAGCTGCGACTGGTCGACGAACAAATTGCTGCTCGTCGCCGGGCATTGCCACTCGATCCCGATCGTCCCGCCCAGCGTATGTTCGACCAGCCCGGCAACCGACTCGCACAGGCTGCTGGGGTCGACGCTGGCCGGGGTCAGATCCTGTTTGCGGGCAAATGCCATCATCCGCCGGACCAGCTCGGCGCCATGCTCGGCGGCCTTGCGCATCTGGTCGAAGATCAGCTGCTCGCGGTCGCCCATCGTCAGGCGCTTTTCGAGCAACGTAATCCCGCCCAGCACCGCCGCCAGCAAATTGTTGAAATCATGCGCCACCCCGCCGGTGAGCTGGCCGATCGCTTCCATCTTGCCGGCCTGGACGAGCTGCTCCTCCAGCCGTTTCTGTTCGGTCACGTCGAAGATCGTTCCCGCAATCTCGACCGGGTCGTGGCTGCCATCGCCGAACAGCATCGTATGCTCGAGGAAGTAGCGATATTCATCGTCATCGCGGCGCCAGCGATATTCGATCGCGACATTGCCGACATTGGGCAATCGCCGGTACGCATCGGCGACGAGGTCGCGGTCGTCGGGATGGATGCGGTCGCGCCAGTCGTCGATTGACGGGGGTTCGGCGAACCCGGTCATTCGCGCCAGGTCGCCGCCGATGATCCGCGGCGGGGTCAGGTCGGGAGCAAGGTCGCGTGAGAAGAGGATGATGGGCAGCGACTTGATTGCCAGCGAGTGGCGTTCCTCGGCGGCGCGAAGGGCGCGCTCGGCGGCCAGTTTCTCGACGTTGGCGCGCAGGGACTGGTCGAGCAACGTCTGTTCGGCGCGGCTCTTCTCTTCGACCTGGAGGCGCATTTCGTAGAGGTCGACGAACACGCTGACCTTGGACTTGAGCATCACGGGCTCGACCGGCTTGAACACGTAATCGACCGCGCCCATCGCATAGCCGCGCATCAGATGTTCGGTTTCCTTGTTGACCGCCGACAGGAAGATGATCGGGATCCGCGCCGTCTGCTGGCGCTCGCGGATCAGCCCGGCGGTTTCGTATCCGTCCATCCCGGGCATGAACACGTCGAGCAGGATGACCGCGAAATCCTTCTTGAGCAGCGTGCGCAGCGCATCGCGGCCGGACGTGACGCAGACCACTTCGGCGAGGTCCTCGAGCACCTCGGACAAGGCCAGCAGGTTGCGCTCGTCATCGTCGACCAGCAGGATCCGGGCCCGCTGGCGTGCTGCATCGGGCGGCGTCTTGCGGGCAGCAGTCGCTTTTTTCTGGGGCACGAGCGATCAGGCTACCTTGGCCGCCGCCGGCCGCTTCGATCGGGCCGGCGGACGCTGGCTTTTCGACCGCCCCAGCCAGACCCGGATCAGGGCGAGCAAAATGTCGATGTCGACCGGCTTGGAAATATAATCCGATGCGCCGGCGTCGAGGCATTTCTGGCGGTCGCCCTTCATGGCCTTGGCGGTGACCGCGATTAACGGAATCTCGCCGATCGCCGGATTGGCGCGGATCTGCCGCATCGTCTCATAGCCGTCCATCTCCGGCATCATGATGTCGACCAGGGCTATGTCGATCGACGGTGCGGTTTCGAGAATGCGGACGCCCTCGGAGCCGCTTTCGGCATGGAGCACCTTGACCTCGTGCGCCTCGAGCACGCTGGTCAGCGAGTAGATGTTGCGGATGTCGTCGTCGACGATCAGGATCCGGCTGCCCGACAATTCGGCCATCACCTTGGACGTGGATGCGGGGGCCCCGGCCGGCGCCTTCGCCTTGCGACGCGGCGCCTTCGCGGTTTCGGCGATGGTCTCGAACAATTTGGCGAGCACCTCGCCGGTGGCCGGTTTCTCGGTCACTCCGGCCGCGCCGATGGTCAGCGCATGCGCCGCCTGCTCGGCCCCGGAAATGACATGCACCGGTATGCCCATCGTCTCGGGATCATGGCTGAGCAGGTCGAGCAGGACAAAACCGTCGATGTCGGCCAGGCCGAGGTCGAGGGTGATCGCGGACGGCTTCATCTTGCGGACCATCGCCACCGTGCCCGATCCGCTCGACGAAATGACGCCTTTCAGGCCGGCGTCATGGGCCAGGTCAAGCAGGATCCCGGCGAATACCGGGTCATCCTCGACAATCAGCACGAACGGCTTGCCGCCGAGGTCGGCGCGATCGTCGGGCAGGGGGGTAAGAGACGGCACCGCGGCGATGTCCATCGATTCGCCACTTGCCGCGCCGGGCAGCGCAATGCGACGGCCCGCCGATTGCAATGGAACATACAAGGTGAAGGTCGACCCTTCGCCCGGCGAGGATTTGACCCGCAACTCGCCGCCCAGCAGGCGCGCGATTTCGCGGCTGATCGACAGGCCGAGGCCGGTGCCGCCATATTTACGGCTGGTGGTGCCGTCCGCTTGCTGGAAGGCCTCGAAGATCAGGCGTTGCTTGTCCTGTGGAATGCCAATCCCGGTATCGCTGACCGAAATTTCGATCGCTTCCTGGCCGTGGAGCACGGGATGGTTGGGGCTCCAGCCCGACGAGGCCGGTTTGACCGCCAGCGTGACGCTTCCGTCGGCGGTGAATTTGAAGGCGTTGGACAGCAGGTTGAGCACCACCTGCTGGAGCCTCTTCTCGTCGGTCAGGATGGTGGCTGGCAGCGAGTCCGCGAAATCCACCTTGAACGCGAGGTCCTTTTCCGACGCGAGCTGGCTGAACGTTCGCTCCATATGCTGCTTGAGCGAGGCCATCGGCATGTCGCCGAGCTCGATCGACACCGTCCCCGACTCGACCTTCGACAAATCGAGGATGTCGTTGATCAGGCTCAGCAGGTCGGTGCCCGCGCCATGGATGGTGCGCGCGAATTCGGTCTGCTTTTCGTTGAGGTTGCCCTGCTGGTTGTCGGCCAGCAGCTTGGACAGGATCAACAAGGAGTTGAGCGGCGTGCGCAGCTCGTGGCTCATGTTGGCGAGGAACTCCGACTTGTATTTCGAGGTCAGCGCGAGCTGTTCGGCCTTCTCTTCGACCGCCCGGCGGGCCATTTCGATTTCGAAATTCTTGGCCTCCACCTGGCGCTTTTCATTCTCGAGCAGCTGGGCTTTCTCCTGCAGCTCCTCGTTGGTGTTGTGCAATTCCTCCTGCTTGGTGGTCAGCTCGGTCTGCCGTGCCTGCAGCTCCTGGGTCAGCAACTGGGACTGTTCGAGCAGGCCCTCGGTGCGCATCGTCGCGGCGATGGTGTTCAAGACGATGCCGACGGTTTCCATCAGCTGGTTGAGGAAGCTGTGGTGGGTTTCGTTGAACTCCTCGAAACTGGCCAGCTCGATCACCGCCTTGACCTCATTCTCGAACAAGGCGGGCAGGATGTTGATATTGGCCGGCGCCGACTTGCCCAGTCCGGAGCCGATCTGGATGAAGTCGCCCGGCACGTTGGTCAGCAGCATCGGCCGCTTGTCGGCGGCGGCCTGCCCGACCAGTCCCTCGCGCAGCCCGAATCGCCGCTTCAGCTCGTCCTGGCCCTCGGCACCGTAGCTGGCGACCAGGTCGAGCCGGGTTTCATCCTCGACCCGGTTGGTGACGTAGAACAGTCCATATTGCGCGTTCACCAGCGGCGCGAGCTCGGACATGATGAGGTTGGAGATGGTGGCCAGATCGCGCTCGCCCTGGAGCATCCGGCTGAACCGCGCGAGGTTCGTCTTGAGCCAGTCCTGCTCGGCATTCTTGAGCGTCTGATCCTTCAAATTGAGGATCATCTCGTTGATATTGTCCTTGAGCGCGGCCATTTCGCCCGACGCCTCGACGGCGATCGAGCGGCTGAGATCTCCCTTGGTCACCGCAGTCGCGACCTCGGCGATCGATCGCACCTGGTTGGTCAAATTGGCGGCGAGCTGGTTGACGTTGTCGGTGAGGTCGCGCCACAGGCCGGCCGCGCCGGGCACCCGCGCCTGGCCCCCGAGCCGCCCCTCGACGCCGACTTCGCGTGCCATGTTGGTGACCTGGTCGCCGAACGTCGACAAGGTCTCGATCATCCCGTTGATGGTCTCGGCCAAGGCGGCGATTTCGCCCTTGGCGTCGAACGTCAGCTTGCGCTTGAGATTGCCCTGCGCGACCGCGGTTACCACGTCGGCGATGCCGCGCACCTGGTTGGTCAGGTTGGTGGCCATCAGATTGACGTTGTCGGTGAGATCCTTCCACGTCCCGCCGACGCCCGGCACCTGCGCCTGCCCGCCGAGCTTGCCCTCGGTGCCGACTTCGCGCGCCACGCGGGTCACTTCCGACGCGAAGCCGTTCAGCTGATCGACCATGGTGTTGATGGTGTTCTTGAGGGCGAGGATTTCGCCCTTGACGTCGACCGTGATCTTCTTCGACAGATCGCCCTTGGCGACCGCGGTGGTGACGTCGGCGATGTTGCGCACCTGGCCGGTCAGATTGTCGGCCATCAAATTGACGTTGTCGGTCAGATCCTTCCACGTGCCGGCGACCCCGCGGACCTGCGCTTGGCCGCCCAATTTGCCTTCGGTGCCGACCTCGCGCGCGACGCGAGTCACTTCGGACGCGAAGCTGTTGAGCTGATCGACCATGGTGTTGATGGTGTTCTTCAGCTCGAGGATTTCGCCCTTCACGTCGACCGTGATCTTCTTGGACAGATCGCCCAGCGCCACCGCGGTGGTGACCTCGGCGATGTTCCGCACCTGGCCGGTCAGATTGGCGGCCATGGCGTTGACGTTGTCGGTCAGATCCTTCCACGTCCCGCCGACGCCCTCGACCTGGGCCTGGCCGCCGAGCCGCCCCTCGGTGCCGACCTCGCGCGCCACGCGGGTCACTTCGGAGGCGAAGCTGTTGAGCTGATCGACCATCGTGTTGATGGTGTCCTTGAGCTCGAGGATTTCGCCCTTCACGTCGACTGTGATCTTCTTCGACAGATCGCCGCGGGCGACCGCGGTGGTGACTTCGGCGATGTTGCGCACCTGGCCGGTCAGGTTTCCGGCCATGGCGTTGACGTTTTCGGTCAGATCCTTCCACGTCCCGCCGACGCCCTCGACCTGGGCCTGGCCGCCGAGCCGGCCCTCGGTGCCCACCTCGCGCGCCACGCGGGTCACTTCGGAGGCGAACGAATTGAGCTGATCGACCATCACGTTGATGGTGTCCTTGAGCTCGAGGATTTCGCCCTTCACCTCGACCGTGATCTTCTTCGACAGATCGCCGCGCGCCACCGCGGTGGTCACTTCGGCGATGTTGCGCACCTGGCCGGTGAGGTTGGCCGCCATCAGGTTCACATTGTCGGTGAGATCGGCCCAGGTGCCGCCGACACCCTCGACCTGCGCCTGGCCGCCGAGCCGGCCCTCGGTGCCGACTTCGCGGGCAACGCGGGTCACTTCGGAGGCGAAACCGTTCAATTGATCGACCATGGTGTTGATGGTGTTCTTGAGCTCGAGAATCTCGCCCTTCACGTCGACCGTGATCTTCTTGCTGAGATCGCCCGAGGCGACCGCGGTGGTCACTTCGGCGATGTTCCGCACCTGACCGGTCAGATTGTCGGCCATCAGATTGACGTTGTCGGTGAGATCCTTCCACGTGCCGGCGACCCCCGGTACCTGCGCCTGTCCGCCGAGCTTGCCCTCGGTGCCGACTTCGCGCGCCACGCGGGTCACTTCCGAGGCGAAGCCGTTCAGCTGATCGACCATCACGTTGATGGTGTTCTTCAGCTCGAGGATTTCGCCCTTCACATCGACCGTAATCTTCTTGCTGAGATCGCCCGACGCGACCGCGGTGGTGACTTCGGCGATGTTGCGCACCTGGCCCGTCAAGTTCGCGGCCATGGAGTTCACGTTTTCGGTGAGGTCGGCCCAGGTGCCCGCCACGCCTGGCACCTGCGCCTGGCCGCCGAGCTTGCCCTCGGTGCCGACTTCGCGGGCGACGCGGGTCACTTCGGAGGCGAACCCGTTCAACTGATCGACCATCGTGTTGATAGTGTTCTTGAGCTCGAGAATTTCGCCCTTCACGTCGACGGTGATCTTCTTCGACAGATCGCCCAGCGCCACCGCGGTGGTGACCTCGGCGATATTGCGCACCTGGCCGGTCAAATTGGCGGCCATCAAATTGACGTTGTCGGTCAAATCCTTCCACGTCCCGGCGACGCCCTTGACGTTGGCCTGGCCCCCCAGCTTGCCCTCGGTGCCGACCTCGCGGGCGACCCGGGTCACCTCAGACGCGAACGATCCCAATTGGTCGACCATGGTGTTGACGACCTTGCCGATGCGCAGGAATTCCCCGCGCAGCGGCCGGCCCTCGATCTCGACCGCCATCTTTTGCGACAGGTCGCCCTTGGCCACCGAGCCGATCACCCGCGCCACCTCGGTGGTGGGCTGGACCATGTCGTCGATCAGTTCGTTGACCGCGCGCAGCTTGCTGTCCCAGCCGCCGGTGGCGCCGCGGACCTTGGCGCGGTGATCGATCTTGCCTTCCTTGCCGACGACCCGCGACAGGCGCTCGAATTCCTCGGTGATCTGCTGGTTGAGCCCGACCACCTCGTTGAACAGGATCGCGATCTCGCTTTCCTCGTCGCTGCCTTCCTCGCTCAGGCGAACGGAAAAGTCGCCTCGCCGCAATTTTCTCAGCGCCGTGATGAGTTGGCGGCGGGATACGCCGAATTCTGAACGCGGGCTCTGCTTGTTCACACGACCTCCGGTAAGAAGGGACCCGAAGGACGCGTTACGCTCGCCCCTCCCCCTTCGGTAAAGCGTCAATTGCGAGACGGTTCCCGCACTCCCAAACTTTTTGCCAAAAATTGTTGCAGCGCTGCAACGAAAAGGCCCGTCGGGGCGCGAGCCTCGTTCTCGCCAGTCCCCGGATTGGCTGCGCGTGATCGCCATGCTCGGACATCCCCCGGATGTCCTGCGCGTGTCGATGGTGCCGGATGCAGGAATCGAACCCGCGACCTTCGGTTTACAAAACCGCTGCTCTACCATCTGAGCTAATCCGGCATCTTGGCTTTCTGGACCGGGCTATAAGGGCCGCTACGGAGAGGATCAACCGGACCGAAAAGCCTTTCGACGGCCAAGCAAAACGGCCCCCAGACCGGCATTATACTCGGCATTATACACTCGTATAATGGTTCGGCCATCGATCGGCCCTGTCAGATGATTCGCATAAACTAGTTTGTCGAACCCCGAAAAGGGCAGCGATTCGGACCGTGAAAGCGACCAGAACCTAGGCCCCGGAGGGTTTCTCCAGACAATTGGTCGCAAGGTTCTGAAGTATAAGGCCGATCAACTATTTAATCGGGGTATTTTATACCTTTTGATCGTTGGCTGAATGTCGATTATATAGTTGCGGACTTTTCAATAAGTGACCGCGAATGAAGACCGAAACGATCCACATCCGACCAGGCCTCAGCCTCTACAAGCAGCCCCTTACCGGGCACAGCGGTAGTCGGTTCTGGTATGCTCGCGTTCGCATGAAGCTGGACGGTCGGGGGGTTCAGGTCAAATCCAGCGGGATGACCGACATAGACGCCGCCAAGCAGTTTGCTGACGCATATTTTGGTCAGTGTCTCATGCGGCACCAGTACCCGGATTTCGTCGACCCTAGTGCTTCGGCAGTAACGCCATGCCGACGGTTCGATGTGGTGGCCGACAAATGGCTCGATCAGCGAAAGGCAATGGCCGGATCAGATCGCCGGAAGTGCCGGGGCTGGTATGACGCCCATAAGCTTGTGGTCGCACCTAACGGACTTGGCGCCTTCTTCGGGCGATCCGACATCGCGTCAATCACGACTGACCGGGTTAGAGACTATCTCCAGTTCGCGGCCGAGCGCAGCAAGAAGGGCGAACTGGCCTCGACCACCCAGCGCAACCACATCAGCACCCTCAGCGGCATTCTGAAATATGCCGCCGAACGACGGTTGATCGGCACAGTCCCTCCTATGCCAAAGGTGCGTTTGAAGGACCACCCCCGAGCCTACTTCACCGAGGACGAGTTTCGCGCCCTCTGCCAAGCTGCAGGCGTACTCGCCGGTGTTGCTGCGGGGATGGGCGATGCCAAGGGCGAAGCCAACTGGAATGAGCTTCGCGAATTCCTCATCTTTATGGTGGCGACCTTCCTTCGCCCGAGCGAGTGGAAGGAACTTCGCCAGAAGCATTGTCGGTTCGTCGATGGCGAAAACGCTCACCTTCTAATCACGGTGCCCAACGCCAAGACGGTCATTCGCGATGCGGTGTCCATGCCAGAAGCGATCGGCGTTTGGCGTCGTATCGTCGAACGGGATGGACGAGGCCCCGAGCAGTTTCTGTTCAAAGGTGCCTACCAAAACAGGGAAACCGCCCAAGCTCGGATGAGAGACAGCTTTGAAGCTCTTCTCGATCACACCGGCCTGGCACTCGACCCATTAGGCAAGAAGCGGACGATATACAGCCTGCGTCACACCGCGCTCATGCTGCGTCTCATCAATGGGGATAATGTGCCGCTCATAACGCTGGCTCGAAATGCGGGGACAAGCATCGATCAGCTCGACCGATTCTATTTGAGCCACGCCCGACCGGCCATGATGGTCGCCAATCTACACGCCAATAAGCCCAAGTCAGCTCCATGCGATGGCTCTGAAAGGCGGACCCGTGCGATTCAGCTTCGAGCGTCACTCGACGAACCGGCTCCTGAACCGGTTGATGCATGAGCTTTCCGACGAACAAGTATCGTTGATCCTCACAGGCGACTGCTGGGATTTGCGCGACACCTGCGTCTGCCGATCATTGGAGCGGTTTGAGCTATTTCGGTGGGGCTTGGCGGATGCTCATGGCCGACTGACTAAGCTCGGGATCGCGATCCAAGATCGGCTAATCGAAAACAGATAAGGTTCGCCAAATTTTCACTGAAATAACCGGGCTTGGTTCAATCGCGGTCGATGCTGTAGATTACGATGAGGGGGAACATCACGATGAGGCGACCAATTGCGCTGGGAATTGCGATTCTTCTGATTGGAGTGGGGGTGTACATCACCAGCGACAGTACGACGCCGCTCCATAGTGCCGTCGATCGGGCACTCGCAACTGTCAGCGACAAGACCCGCACCTCATCGTGGAAGCTGGAGCGATCTGTTGACGAAATGACAGATGAGCAGGTCCTAAGCGCTTCGCGGGATTTCCAGTCGGATCTTCATACGGTCCAGGTAAAAGTTGAATGCACTGGGGGCAATCGGTTGAAGTATAAATTTGCCTTCTACGGACAAAATGGGTCAGCCGAACCGCTCGATCTTTCAGCTGCAGATGCTAAACTTCAGGTGCGCTTAGATGGTGATCCGCCCTTTCCGATCCGGGTAGAAAACCCGAGGGCTCTCAATGCCTACGAAATCCATTTAGAAGACGCAGCGAGCGCGAAGAAAAGCTTCGTTCAAATCACGACTGATCGATCAGCATATATCCAGTCGCGCAAAGGCTTGTCTGGCAATGTACTCGACTTTGGCGATAGCGGCATGTGGATGGCGAGTGCCGAAAGGCTTCGAATATCAACTAAATTAATGAGTGACGATGCGGTTGTGGATTTCCGGCAAAGCGACCCAGTCGTTAATGAGGTGCTAGGCTCTTGTGGCCTTGACCATGAATCCCTTCGCGAGGCGGGCGATATCGCAAACGCAAAGCAAGCGGAGAGTAAAGCTGAGACTGATAATGCCGCCCGCATTTTCGCTTCGATGTCTCAAACGTGGAAGCCGGATCGCCCAAGCGTAGATGAGTTCAAATTTGGCGATTGCTCCTTGGTTTCCGGTTCCACGACCATCTTCACAGGCCGGTGCGCCACCGGTTCAACGCAAATGGAATACCCTCTACGACGTGAGGTTTTCTTTGAAGAGAGGCCCGGCGGGCTTTTTATCGATCTCGATATTGATAATGGCACTACTGCAAGTGGCATCTACGCGTCAGGCGGCATGGACCCAGTTCCAATTCAAGACATGTCGTGGAATGGCCGCTGCTGGTTTAATGACGATATTAGGGTGTGTTTCGACCGCCAAGTGCGTCGGCAATGAGAGGCAAAGGGGGCGGTCAATGCGAATTCTCATTCCACTTATTGCCTTGGCGGTTTCCGTTGGATGTCGAGGAGAGCCTGAGCCAAAGGAAAAATCCGTCCCAAAAGCGGCGTCCAATGAGGCAGCCGAGGATGAAACGAAAGACGTCTTTTGGGTTGACCCCCAAGGGTTTGCCACGACAACGAACGAGCATGGAGCCGTGATGACCTCCGTGGACGAGAAGTTCTTTCTTGGTCGAAGCTGCGATGCGTCTTCGGCCAAGCATGGCCGGGGTCGTTGGCAATGGGCTAACGGCGGGTTCATTGTAAAATTCGCCGATGGCTCTGAGTTCCGTTTCCACCATCAGGATGCACCCGTCGATGACAATGACTGTTACAGTTTGGACTAGCCGGCCACTAGTTGGGCTCCGTAGGTCTCGCAGCTTCCCTCGCAAGCTTTTCGCGGCGACGACGTAATTTCGAGACCCTAAGGGCAACAGCATCGGGCTTACCAAAAACTTCCGGGCTGCGATGAGCGAAAGAATCACGATGGGCGAGATTGAGTAGCCGGATCACTTCTTTCGCTCCGAAATACAACGTGCCGTATCCGGGGTCGGTGTCTTGGGCAGCGATAATTTCCTGGGAAGCCTTTTTCATGTCATCGCAAAGTGACTGAACCTGATTGAACAGGTCCTCAAAATAGATTCTGAAGTCTTCTTCGGTGTATTCGTTGCTGACTTTCGGCATTCCCAGCTTCCGATCGATCGCCAATCCGAACGCTAACCGGGGTGAGGTTTACGCCGACTAGACCACTTTAAAATCGATCGTCGGAGAGTTCACATCCAGCTGTGGAGTTTACGCCGCTTTCCTGAACCTGCAAACCTGCTAGTTTTCCACAAGATAGAAATTGCGGGGGATGGAAAGTGGCCGGCAAAAAGGAACACTTTGGGGTTACCGCGCGGGATAGGATTTTAGCACCGCTCTTGGCCCAGGTTTTGCTCGATCGAATCAGCGAAGGCCAAGAGCCATTTGCGAACAAAACCGAACTTCTCGAAACCGCTAAAGATCGATATCCCTCCGTGGCGGAATTAATTGCGGCCAAACCAATTAGTTTAGGTCATCCCCTGTTGGTCATTTCGAACGTCGTGGTGGATCTCGGGTTCGTCAACATTACCAGCTTCGCGTTGAGCCAAAACACGGAAGAGGTTGGTTCGGGATATCCGGACGCTTCTGATCCACAAGAGGATCGGATACGGGCTAAGGCGTTTTCGTGGACTCCTGAGATCAAGCAGAAGATCATCAGCGCCATAGAAGCTTTGCCGGTCGGCACCCCACTCAGATACTAGAATGAGTGCATGTGAAAAGCAGCGTTGCTGCTCGTCGCATTCGCTCGGAACGGTCAGCTTCGAGGAGCATATCGTGGAGAGAGAACTCTAAGTGATCGTGCTATCTTTCTGTTCGTTCTCTTCGGGTAATTCTTCTGCTTGCCCCAACGCGGAAGTGCGAAGGAACTGAACTTAGTATCAGGATTGAAAAGGAGGGATTAGGCGGGGGCGTGTTGAACGCCGCGTCCGTCTACCAGGTCAGGCTCTTCAAGAGCAGGGCGTCGACCCCTTCTTTCGCGCAGTAACCGACCAAGCTGCTGCCCGCTTCGCGTTCCTCGCAGTAGAAAGCGCGGTCACTTCTTTGGGCCCAACCCGATCGCTCCCATTCTTCGGCAAGGCGTTGCTTGAATGTCGGGAAATCGATCCGGTTGGGCCGATGCAACATGAAGTTGAGGTGAGGCCCCCCGTTGCTTTCGATCGAAACCAAGTTCTTGATCAATCGCGTTCCCGGCTTGCGGCGGCGGAAGGCTTTGTCACCATAAATTCGTCGGGTGAGGCGGGCCAAAATACGCACCGCCTCGTTCTCATAAATCTCCCGCGATCCGCGTGTGCCGCCTAACGACCGTTGGAGATGGCCAACCGCATATACGTTTGGGTCGACCATCCGCTCGTAGGCTTCCGCTTCGGCTGTCGAAAGCGAGCGCGAGAATCCGGAAGCATCGGAATGAATGCTCATCGTTTATTTATGTCTTTTCGAAGTTGGCGTTGGAATGGGGCAGGGCCGACCGCAATCTGGGTGGCCGGGCCACTGCGATTCGTGCGGGTCGGTTGGGCCTTACTGTTGGGCTAGGCCATTGCTTAATTAAAGCAAGGCCACCCAGTGGGCGGCGTGATGGGGTCGCAAGCAGACAAACGGCCGGGTATCGAGCGGTGCCCCACCTTCTGGCCCGGCCGGGCTGCGGCACCGCCGTCCAAGGTTCGCAGTTTTGAGCTGCCGAAGTCCCGGCTTTGGCGCTTGAACGACTCGATATTCTATTCGCCTGAGTCAACTCAGTGGACGTAAATCGAGGAGGGTCGCATAAAGCGAAACCCCCGGAGGGCCTTGCGGCTGTCCGGGGGCTCTGTCTAGTCCGGCACCCTTACGGGGCCGGCTCTCAAGCGGGGATTTGGCGGTTCAATGCCTATTCGTCAACTTAATAATGCCTACGAGGTTACTCCCGCCTTAACGGCGGCATTTGAGCGAACCATGTCGCCAGAACGGTGGCGAACCTATCGGTTCGCCGCGGGCTTCAACGAAAATCTCGCCCACCGGCTCTATCTATGGAACGCGGCTGTCGGCCAAAGTTTCCACTTTCCGCTTCAAACAGTTGAGGTATCGCTGCGAAACGTGATCAGCTCTGCCATATCCGCTATTTATGGCCCACATTGGACGACTGAACCCGGCATACGATCCAATCTGCAGCCTCATCAGCTTTCTGACATTCTGAAGGCGGAGCAGCGATTTTACGGGATCCATGGGCATAACCCAAACACCTCTCAAACCGTGGCATCTTTGTCCGTGGGTTTCTGGGTTGCTTTGTTGAGGCGGCATTACCATCCCTACATTTGGGAAACCGAAACCGCCAATGCGTTTCCCCATTTGGCCGGCGGTGAGACGATCGCGCATGTGGCCGAGACCGGTACGACTATCCAAGACTTACGGAATCGAATCTTTCATCAAGAGCCATTGATAGGCCGCAATCTGTCGGGCGACTATGGGGCCATTCTCAAAATGCTTCGTTGGATATGCCCCCATACCCTTGACTGGATGCGAGCCCATTCGTCCGTGCCGGTCGTGATCCGTGAAAGACCCCGTTGAATTTCAGCGCCTGCACAATGCGAAAAGCTCCAACTCATGAGCTTTCCCATAAAGGCTAATGGGTCCGACCGAACCCCTTGGCGGCCATGGCCTTTCGGAGACCCATGCCAACCCGGTTTAGAACACACTCATTAGGATTTATAATGCTGGCCCAATAACTGAATGGGTTTTCAGCCATGCTCCACCGTCGAGCGAGGTCCTGAGCTCGCGTCAAATCCGGGCCTGGAAAGCTGATGCTCCTATGGAGATAAAGGGCGCGCAATGGAAACCATAGACGAAGAGGTATTGGGGGAGTTATGACATCGAGGGGGGCGATATGGGCGAATCCACCAACTATATGGTGTCACTAGAGCAGTTGGTTCGGCTGCGTGACGCTGGTTCATTGTCGGATGCAGAATTTGCTCAGGAGAGATCGCAACTCTTAAAACTACACCAGCCGGTCGTTGCTGATACTGACGGCAACATCGAACGAAAACCGAACGATGGCGGCGGACGTGCAATATTCTTCATGTCTTACGCGATCATGATGATCCCCACCTACGTGTTACCGTACTTCGGCTCGAATTCGCTTGTAGCAAATGTGCTTTGGCCCGCGTTCGGAAGGGGGGGACTTCCAGTCTTCTGGCTTCACGTTTTGGCTCTGTACCTACTCGTGGTGATTTGTTGGCATAGGGGTTCCCGAATCGAAGCACCATGGCTGCCAGCGTTCCCGGCGATTGCTGCGCTCTTCGATCTCGTTCCCTTTCTCAACTGGATTCCATTGGTCCCGACCGGATGTCACATTGCTGCATTAATTATCGGTGTTTCGCGACCTACGATAGATGAATCCCAGGCCGGGTGTGGCAAGTCGCTAATAGGCTTGGCAGGATTTGTAGCGATAGCTGCTTGCGGTTTTTTCTCAGTACCTTCGAACTCGCCAAACGATCAAACAGCTACACCTAATGACACCTATTCCACCTTGAACGATACTGCAGCGGACGCTGATCAAGAGATGCCGATCGCGGTCAGCCAAGAGCCCTTGTCCGATGAATCACAACTCCTTGAGAGCGCCCCCGCCCAACCGGAGGCGCACCAAACAGTGAACACGACTCCAGGGCCGGTGCCGAATGATGTTGTCGTTCAAGACTCGCTGAAAGTAGCGACCTTACGGGCACTCGACACCGGACGATTAGCCGCATGGCAGGAAGGTCGAAAGACCGGAACTGCTACACCAAGTGCGCCAATAGCGATAACTGGGGGAACCTGTCGCACATTGATTGTAACCGACATTGCTGAAGGCCGCGCTACAGGTTCAGTCTCAACTACGTGGTGTCGTCAGGCGAGCGGGTCTTGGTCGCGACGATAGGCTGCTCTCGGTTCAGGCCCTGAACAATGCCCGGAAGAACGCAACTCATGAGCTTTCTAATAGAAGCTAATGGGTCGCACCGAACCCCTTAGCGCTCTTGGATTTCCGGCATCCCATGCCAACCCGGTTTAGATCGCACTCATTAGGATTTATAATGCTGGCCCAATAACTTAATGGGTTTTCAGCCATGCTCCACCGTCAAGCGAAGGTTCTCACCTCGGGTCAAATCCGGGCAATGTTCAAGCATATCGACGACACTCGTCACCCCGTTCGAAACCGCACCATCTTTCTCTTGTCGCTTCGGGCGGGTCTAAGGGCGAAAGAGATTGCAGCTCTCGAATGGCGAATGATCACCGATGCGGAGGGCCAGATTGCTGCAGCAATCCGACTGACAGACAGTGCAGCAAAAGGGAGATCGGGAGGAGCGATCCCGATGGCCGTCGAGCTTCGGCAATCGCTGGAAACGCTTCGCCAAATCAGCGTCGTGCCGTTCGGCAAGTCTAGGGTGGTCGCCACTGAGCGATCCAAAGCGACATCCGCTCAGGTTATCATCAACATGTTTGCTGAGTGGTATTCGGCGCTCGGGTTTGACGGATGCTCAAGTCACTCGGGGCGTCGAACTTTCATCACGATGACCGCTCGGAACATCGGTCGGTTCGGCGGCAGCTTGAGAGACGTCCAAGCCCTAGCTCGGCACAGCTCGTTGGCGATGACCCAGCGCTATATCGAGATCGACAGCCATGCTATGCGACGTGTCGTCGATGGCTGGTAACAGGGAGAGCCACGTGATGCGACGTCTGGCCGTTCCGATAATTTTGCTCGCCGTGGCCACGATCGGTTCTGCCGAGGGCCGCAAAGAACAGAAGGTCGTGCGGAAGATTGATCCCTTGCCTTCAAATTCAATCATTGATGGAGCAGACCCTCATTTCAAGGTTGGATCGCCGGAATTTAGAGCAGTCCCAATAGCGGTTGATGCCGTGTCTCAATGTGTCCCGTTGCCGCCGAAGGAATCCGGGAGCTGCGGCGCTCAACGAGGAAAATACGTCGACCTTTGCGCAAGATGGTCAGTGGTCGATCCGCTGAACAGAGAATTTTGCGCCGCATATGAACAATCAGTCTGTTTCACGGCATGTCGATGAGGCTCCGATAGGGGACATCGTCGGAGTTGTAATCCTGCGTCGGCCTAGCAAGCCTCCAAGCCAGAAGAAATTATACGCGCCATTATACGGAGGCAGATTCCCTCGTAAATTCAACGGCACCAAAGAATTACAAAACCGCTGCTCTACCATCTGAGCTAATCCGGCGTTCCCGGCGCTTTAGCTTCACGCCAAGCGCCCCGTCCAGCGAAACGCGATTGAGACGGCTCGCAGTTCCTGCTTGATAGAGTGGTGAGCCCGGGCTGGACCTTTGCGATCGATCGCGGCGGGACCTTCACCGACATTGTCGCGCGCCACGGCGACGGGCGGCAGCGGGTGCTGAAACTGCTGTCCGACAATCCGCGGGCCTATGCCGACGCCGCGCTGGAAGGGATATCGCTGATCCTCGGGCAAGAGGGTGGGGGCCTGGACGCGGTACGGATGGGGACGACCGTGGCCACCAACGCCTTGCTGGAGCGAAAGGGCGAGCGGGTCGCGCTGGCGATCACCCGCGGCTTCGGCGATGCCTTGCGGATCGGCACCCAGGCCCGGCCCGACATCTTCGCGCGGCATATCGTGCTGCCGTCGATGCTGTACGAGAAGGTGGTCGAAGTCGACGAGCGGGTCGGCGCCGACGGCGCCGTTGTCCGGCCGCTCGGCGAGGCAGCGGCGCGGACCGCATTCGAGCGACTTCGCAGCGACGGTTACGACGCGATCGCCATCCTGCTGATGCACGGCTGGCGTTTCCCGGATCATGAAACGCGGCTCGCCACCATCGCGCGCGAGTTGGGTTTCACGCAGGTGTCGGTCAGCCACGAGGTCGCGCCGCTGATCAAATTGGTGCCGCGCGGCGACACCACGGTGGTCGATGCCTATCTGTCGCCGATCCTGCGCCGCTATGTCGAGCGGGTCGCCAGTGGGCTCGGCTCGGCCCCGCTGCAATTCATGCAGTCCAACGGCGGGCTGACCGACGCGGCGGCGTTTCGCGGCAAGGATGCGGTGTTGTCGGGCCCGGCCGGCGGGGTCGTGGGAATGGTCGCCGCGAGCCGCCCGCACCGCATTCCGGGCCAACCCTTGCGCCTGATCGGGTTCGACATGGGCGGCACCTCGACCGACGTGTCGCACTATGCCGGGCGGTTCGAGCTGGCCGAGGAAAGCATCATCGCGGGGGTCCGGATTCGCGCGCCGATGATGCAATTGCACACGGTGGCGGCTGGCGGCGGGTCTATCTGCCGGTTCGACGGCATGCGCTTCCGGGTCGGGCCGGAATCGGCGGGCGCGCAGCCGGGTCCTGCTTGCTACCGCGCCGGCGGGCCGCTGACGGTGACCGACTGCAACCTCGTGCTGGGCCGGATCGACGCCGATCATTTCCCGGCGGTGTTCGGGCCGAATGGCGACCAGCGCCTCGACATCGACGCGTCGCGGGCGCGGCTTCAGGAAGTTGCCGATGCGCTGAAAGATGGCCGCAGCCTCGAGCAAATCGCCGAGGGATTCATCGCCATCGCGGTCGACAATATGGCCGCCGCGATCCGCAAGATCTCGATCGCGCGGGGGCATGACGTGACGCTCTACACCATGGCCTGTTTCGGCGGGGCGGGCGGGCAACATGTCTGCGCCGTGGCCGACGCTTTGGGGATCGAGCGCATCCTGGTCCACCCGCTGGCCGGGGTGCTGTCGGCGCACGGCATCGGCCTCGCCGACGTCAAGGCGATCCGCGAGGCGAGCTGGATTCAGCCGCTCGACATCGATTTTGGCGGGGCGCTGACCGGGCTCGAACAGACAGCGATCGACGACTTGCTGGGACAGGGGATCGAGCGCGCCGCTATCGTTACCGCGCACCGCGCGCGCTTGCGCCTGCCGGGTAGCGACTCCTCGATCGAAATCGACCTCGGGCCGGTCGGCGCCATGCGCGATGCCTTCCACCAGCTCCATCGCCAGCGCTTCGGCTATACCGAGCCCGAGGCGATGCCGGTGGTCGAGGCGCTGGTGGTCGAGGCGAAATCCTCCCCGGAACGGGGAGGGGGACCATTGCCCGCAGAGGCAATGGTGGAGGGGGCGACGCTGATTGGCCCAGCCGTCATCCACGACCCATCATCGACCATCGTCATCGAGCCCGGCTGGAGCGGCCGCCGCGCCGATGACGGGACACTGGTCCTTACCCGCGCGACCCCCGCCAATCGCGCCCTCGCGGCGGGCACCGACGCCGACCCGGTGCGGCTGGAGATTTTCAACAATCTGTTCATGGCCATCGCCGAGGAAATGGGGGTCGCGCTGCAGGCCACCGCGACTTCGGTCAACATCAAGGAACGGCTCGATTTTTCCTGCGCCTTGTTCGACGCCACCGGCGCGCTGATCGCCAATGCGCCGCATATCCCGGTCCATCTCGGCTCGATGGGCGAAAGCATCCAAACCATCATCGAGGCGCGGGGTGAGGCGCGCGACGGACGCGGCATAAGGCGCGGCGATGCCTATGTCCTCAACGACCCCTATCGCGGCGGCACGCATCTTCCCGACATCACGGTCATCGTGCCGGTATTCTATGATGGCGCGGATCAGCCCTCGGCCTTCGTCGCGGCGCGCGGGCACCATGCCGATGTCGGCGGGATCGCGCCCGGATCGATGCCGCCCGACAGCCGCACCATCGCCGACGAAGGCGTGCTGATCGACAATGAACTGATGGTCGACGAGGGGCGCTTTCTCGAAGCCGAGATGCGCGCGATTCTCTCAACCGGCGAACATCCCGCGCGCAACATCGACCGCAACATTTCCGACCTGCGCGCCCAGCTCGCGGCCTGCGTTCGCGGCGCCGAAACTCTGATCCAGACCGCCCGCGAGCAGGGCGCGGACATGGTCGCCGCCTACATGGACCACGTCCTCGCCAATGCCGAGGAATCGGTCCGCCGCCTGCTCGACCGTCTCGACGACGGCGACTTCGCTTATGCGATGGACAATGGCGCCGAGGTCCGTGTCGCAATCCGCATCGACAAGGCGGCGCGCTCGGCGACGTTCGACTTCACCGGCACCAGCCCCCAGCTAAATGACAATTTCAACGCCCCGCGCTCGATCGTCCGCGCCGCTTCGCTGTACGTCGTGCGCACCCTGATCGACGACGTCATTCCGATGAACGACGGCTGCTTGCGGCCGATTAGGCTGATCGTCCCCGACCATTCGATGCTCAGCCCGGCCTTCCCCGCGGCGGTGGTGGCGGGCAATGTCGAGACCAGCCAGGTGGTGACCGACGCCTTGTTCGCCGCCACCGGCCGCTTGGCGCCATCCCAGGGGACGATGAACAATTTCACGTTCGGCAATTCGGCCCACCAATATTATGAGACGATCGCCGGCGGCTCGGGTGCCGGGCCGGACCATGACGGGACCGACGCGGTGCAGACCCACATGACCAACAGCCGGCTGACCGACCCCGAAATATTGGAAACGCGGCTGCCGGTGCGGCTCGACCTTTTCGCCATCCGCCGCGGATCGGGCGGGGCGGGGACGCACCGCGGCGGAGACGGAGTGATCCGCGAGTTGACCTTCCTCGAACCGATGCGCGCCAACATCCTCGCCAACCGCCGCAAGGTGGCGCCACGCGGGATCGCGGGCGGCGGCGATGCCGCCCCGGGCCGCAACTGGGTCGAGCGGGTGGACGGCAGCGTGGAAACACTGACTGCGACCGGCTCTGCCGACATGGCCACCGGCGACCGCTTCATCATCGAAACGCCCGGCGGCGGAGGCTATGGCACCCCTAGTCCGCTTGTCCCGAGCCCAGTCGAGGGACGTGTCTCGACTAAGCTCGACACAAACGGATGGAGGGGGAAATGATCGATTATTGGCCGCTGATCGGCATCCTGCTGGTCGTCGTTGGCTTCGCGCTGAAATTGAACCCGATGCTGGTGGTCACCGCTTCGGCTTTGGTCACCGGGCTGATCGCGGGGATGGGGCCGGTCGAGGTGGTCTCGACCTTCGGCAAGGCGTTCAACGACAACCGCATCATCGCCGTCGTGTGGATCGTGTTGCCGGTGATCGGCAGCCTCGAGCGGTTCGGGCTGCAGCAGCGCGCGGCCAGCCTGATCCGCTCGCTCAAGGGCGCAACGGTCGGCAAATTGCTGATCCTCTACCTCGCCTACCGCCAAATCACCGCCGCGATCGGGCTTCACTCGACCGCGGGCCATCCGCAGACCGTGCGCCCTTTGGTCGCGCCGATGGCGCTGGCGGCGGCGGAGAAACAGCATGGCGAATTGACCGACGAGGAGGCGGACCAGGTCAAAGCCCAGGCCGCCGCGACCGACAATGTCGGCCTGTTCTTCGGCGAGGATATCTTCTTCGCGATCGGCTCGATCGTGCTGATCCAGCAGACGCTGGCGACCTACGGCTATAACCTCGCCCCGCTCGAACTGGCGCTATGGGCGATCCCGTCGGCGATCGGCGCCTTCCTCATCCACGGCTTCCGATTGCGGCGGTTCGACCGCTCCCTCTCCGTTCGTGCCGAGCGCAGTCGAGGCACCGCCGGGCCCGCGTCCCTCGACGATGCTCGGGACAAATGGGGGGATGAGCGATGATCACCCTCCACTGGCTCTACCTCCTCGCCGGAATGATGTTCGCCGTTTTCGCGATTCTGAGCGCGACCGATCGGAGCAATCCCAAGCGGTTCGGCAATGCCGCTTTCTGGGGGCTGATGGCGGTCAGCCTGCTCGCCGGCGACCGGATCGGGGATTTCGGCAATGGCCTGCTGGTGCTCGGGCTGGCCGGGCTGGCCGGGTTCAAATTCCTCGGCCGCGGTCACCCGCCGACCACCGATGAGGAGCAGCGCGAGGCATTCTCGGCGCGGTTCGGCAACCGCCTGTTCCTGCCGGCCTTGATCATCCCCGCCATCGCGCTGATCGGCACCCTGGTCTATAATTACACTCCATTGGGCGCGGCCGGGTGGATCGAGCCCAAGCGCGAAACCTATGTTTTCCTGGCCATCGGCGTATTGCTCGCGCTCGCCGCCATCTATGCTTGGCTTCGGCCGCCCGTGCTGGCGCCGTTGCAGGAGGGGCGGCGGCTGATCGATTCGATCGGCTGGGCGGCGGTGCTGCCGCAGATGCTCGCCGCATTGGGCGTATTGTTCGCCGCGGCGGGGATCGGCGATGCGATCGGCGCGCTTGCCGGGATGGTGATCCCCGAGGGCAATCTGGTCCTCACCGTGGCCATCTTCACCCTCGGCATGGCGTTGTTCACGATGGTCATGGGCAATGCCTTTGCCGCTTTCCCGGTAATGGCGGCGGCGATCGGCGTGCCGCTGCTGATCGTCCAGCATCAGGGCGACCCGGCGGTGATCGGCGCGGTCGGGATGCTGGCGGGCTTCTGCGGGACGCTGATGACCCCGATGGCGGCCAACTTCAATCTCGTCCCTGCCGCGCTGCTCGAACTGAAAGATCAATATGGCGTAATCAAAGCGCAGATCATGACCGCGCTGCCAATGCTGCTGCTCAACACGATCATCATCTATGCGGTGGCGTTCCGATGATCCTCAACCAGGAATTGGCGGAGCGGTTCGCCGCCATCGCGCTCGGCCATGTCACCCGCGAATATCCGCACAAGCTCGACCATGTCATCGGCGGGCCCAAGGACCTGCTTAGCCCGCGCGCGCTCCACCCCATCTTTTACGGCAGCTTCGACTGGCACAGCTGTGTCCACGGCTGGTGGACCCTGCTCACCCTGCGCCGGCTCGCCCCGGAAAATCGCCACGCCAAGGCCATTGCCGACTTGGCCGACCTCAGCTTCACGTCCGGCAAGGTGGAGGCGGAGCTGGCCTATCTCGACCGGCCGCTGTCGGCGGGGTTCGAGCGGCCCTATGGCTGGGGCTGGCTGCTCTATCTGCATCTCGAGGCGACGCGGCACGGCGATCATCTGTGGGGACAGGAGCTGGAGCCGCTGGCCCGCGCCTTCGCGGAGCGGACCCACCTGTACCTCGCCAAGCTGACCTATCCGATCCGCGTCGGCACGCATTTCAACACCGCTTTCGCCTGGATCCTCGCGCTCGAATGGGCGGATCAATTCGATCCCGCTTTGGCCAAGGCGATCCGTCTGTGGACCGCTGAAAAGTTCACCGCCGACCGCGATTGCCAGGCGTGGGAGCCGGGCGGCGACGAATTCCTGTCCACAGCGCTGACCGAGGCGCTGCTGATGCGCCGCTGCCTCGCCGAGGCCGATTTCACCGCCTGGTTCGCCGCTTTCCTGCCGCGCATCGCGACAAGCGAGCCCGCCACCTTGTTCACCCCCGCCACGGTGAGCGACCGCAGCGACGGCAAGATCGCCCACCTTGACGGCCTCAACCTCAGCCGCGCCTGGTGCTGGCGGAGCATCGCCCCGGCGCTGCCCCTTACCGAGCGAGCCATCGCGCGAACCGCCGCCGACGATCATCTCGCCGCCGCCATGCCGCATCTGTCCGGCGATTATATGGGCGAGCATTGGCTGGCGAGTTTCGCCTTGCTGGCGCTTCTCGCCGGCTAGTGTCTGATCGTTTGAGGCAGGAGCATCTTCGCTCCTGCCGATAACTTGAATCAGGCGCTCACAAAATCACACGATCCCGAACGTCCAGCCCTCGGTGCGCGCGATTTCGGGGGTCAGCTCGGGTGGGTCGAAAGCGCGCGGGTGGGCGAGATGGGCGAGCATGCCCGCCGCCGTCACCAGGGCATCGGTCTGGTGGTCGGTCGGGGTCTTGCGCAGCCTCACCGGCGGCGATCCGAGTGCGGTCAAAGCGACATTGAGCTCGGCATTGGTGCGGATTTTCCTGCCAGACAGGCCAGAATTGCGAATGTAGATGCGGGTGTAGATTTCGACCACGGCGCTCGCTCCATCGCTGAGCTTATACATTGGCCAGATCGCGACCTTGCCGTCGATCGCGTGCAGCAATCGCATGCCCGAGAAACTCGCCTTGGCGACCTGCGCCGCGCCGATCGCGTCATAGGCGCTGGCGGTCTTGCGCCCGCCCAGGCGGTTCAATTGCAGGTCGCACTGGCGGAAGTATACGAAGTCGGCCTTCACCCCGTCGGCGATCCCGAAATAGAAATGCTTGCGATGCGCCGTTTCGAGGAAGCTCGCGGCGCCAAGGTCGGGATCGTCCGACATTTCGTCGACATAGGCCCAGAATTCGCGGGCAGTGGACGGCACATCCTCGCCCGGCAGGTACGAACCGCGTTCGATCAGCGGCGGAGCGAAGCTGAAGTCGAAGCCGAACAGGGTCGGCTCCTTGGCGGCTTCCGCCACCAGCCAGTGCATCACCTCGAACCGCGACCAGACATGCGTCGGGCGAACGAGGCGCGGCGGCTGGCACGCCCGCGCCTCGGCGATCGCAATCCCTTTGTGCCTGCTCCCCTTCGCCCCCGACCAGTCGATCGCGATCGCGCGGGTGAACCTCACACCAATGGCGGCTGGCTGTCGTCGTCGGGCGCGGCGGGGCGGCGCAGGCGCGGCGGGGGACGGCGCATCGGCGGGGCATTGCCGTCCTGCCACTCCTCGAGCATCCGCGCCGCGAAATCGCGACCGCCGAGCCCGAAGGCGATCGCGGTGGCGACCGCCGCGCTGCCCAGGATCAACCCGAACGCGATCATCACGATCTCGTTGGCCAGCCCCATGAAGGTCAGGCCGATCGCGGTGAACAGAGCGACGATGGCATATTTGACGATCGTCTGGGCATAGCCCGCCTCGCCGGTCGAGCTGCCGACCAGCGCGGCGAGGATGCGGGCGAGGAACAGCCCGACGACGATGATCACCGTGCCGAAGATCACTTTCCCGCCAAGCTCGGTGATCTGGAACAGCAGGGCCGCGGTCGAATCCCCGCCGATCTTGCGTGCTGCTTCCATGATCCCGACGATCAGAACCGCGGTAAGCGCAATCCCCCCAACCACCCGCGACGGCGAGGTCGATGCCGGCATGACGTTAAGCGCATGGACTGCTCGGTCGAAGCCGAAACTGGGCAGCACGGTTTCCAGGAACAGCTTGACGTAGCGCCCGATCAGGAAGGCGAAGAACAGGATCGCCAGCGCGGCCAGGATATTCGGGATCGCCTGACCGATCGTCGTTAGCATGGCGATCGCGGGATCGGAGATGGCGGAAATCTGGAGAATGTTCAACGCCGCGATCGAGGCGAAGATGATGATTATTGCGGACGCCGTCATCCCGACGGCCTTGGCAATCGAACTGCGCGCGGGCGCCGTGCCTTCGGTCGCCGTGCCGGACGCATCGACTGCCAGCGGTGCCTCCTCCACGCTCACCCCGGCGCGGCTGAGCATCTTCTCGAGATTGATCGCGCCGAGTGCCGCCTCGATGACGTGGCGCACGATCCGCGCCAGGATCAGCCCGGCAAAAAACGTCAGTCCGGCACCGATCAGGCGCGGGATGAAGGCGAAGACCTCATTGGTCATCAGTGTCAGCGGGGTCATGACTTCGCTCAGGCCGAGCGGCTGCAGCGCGGCGATTAGCCCCACCAGCCACACCAGCCAATAGGCCAGCCGCCCCAATTCCTTGCCGATGCTGTCGCCGCCGACGCCCGGATCGCGTTTGAGGATCGGCATTTTGTCGACCATCCGCGCGACCGCCCATTGCACCGCCTTGGCGACGAAATGGGTCGCGACCAGGATCAGCAGCGCGAGCAGCACGCGCGGTCCCCACAGCATCAACTGGTCGCGCCAATAAGCGGCGGGCTGGGCGTTCTGGTACATGGCTGGTCTCCGCTTGTTGGGTTCCGCGCACCTTAGCGGCGCGTGACAAGGGGCTCAACCTGATATACAAGTATAGCGAAGGAGGCGACCATGCTTGCAGTGCGGCTGGACAATGAGACGGAGAAAAGGCTCGAACAACTGGCCGAGCGCACCGGCCGGACCAAGACCTTCTATGCCCGCGCCGCAATCGTCGCGCATCTCGACGATCTCGAGGATTTCTATCTGGCTGAGGATCGCATGCGCGATTTCCGCCCCGGCGACGCGATCCCGCTGTCGGATTTGAAGGCCGAGCTTGGCCTGGACGATTGAGCTACTGCCGGCGGCGGCAAAGGAATTACGCAAGCTCGATCGCACGGTGGCGGCGCGGATCATCCACACGCTCGAACAGCGCATCGCCACCCTCGACGACCCCCGCTCGATCGGCGCCCAGCTGGTCGGCGAACATGCCGGCTTCTGGCGCTGGCGGATCGGCGACTATCGCGTGATCGCGAGGATCGAGGATGAGCGGATCACGATTCTGGTGGTGCGCGTGGCGCACCGGCGAGAGGTCTATCGCAGAAGATCGTCGAAACGCTGTCTAACGATCTCCTTGTCCTCGACATTTCGCAGCAGTCTTTTGGCACCGTCGTGAGCAAAGTCGCTGTAATCGAATATGACGAGGACATAGCCATTTTGCGGCAACTGCACCTTCCTCAGTTCATCGTAGCGCCGCCGCTGCTCTCCCCGAGGAACACCAGAAACAGTAAGCTTGTCATCGAAAAAGCCGACCCGTTCAGTGTGCTGCCGCTCATGGTATTCAACCACAAGCTTTAGCGTGGGATAAAACGCGTCCACGGGTAGAGTTCTTCGAGTTCCGCTCCGACCTGGATCACCGACTAGGAAAGCGAAGCAATGCTGTCTTTGGGCCGTTAATCCGAGGACGTCGTCGCAAAGATCAATGACGTAGGTTTCGTCGCGCGCTGCCGCCTTAGTCGGAATAGTCTGCACAGTAACTTTTCGGGGGTCGAGTTCGCGCTTATTCGTAAGCGTGGACATGACCCGCTCCATATCTCCGTGTTCGGGACTGTCAACGACCACCTCCCACCGTCCATTGTGAGAATGCCAGCCAAGTCCGGCGGCGCGAAGAGCTGCCCGAAAACGCTTCGGATCGACCCCATGGGTCCTTGCCATTTCAACGGCCGTGGTTTGGTTCAAGTACATCTCGACTCCGAAATCTGAGGACCGATCAAACATTTCAGACGAACTCGGACCTAATTGGCCGCCTTCCGCCGAGCGAGGTGCTCAATCGTGCCCCGCACGATCTGCGCGCCGCTCGTCCCACCACGCCAGCCGCTCCCTGATCTTGGCCTCGAAGCCGCGATCGACCGGCGCGTAATAGTCTTGGGCGGCCATCCCCTCTGGCCAGTAATTCGCACCCGAGAATCCGTCCTCGGAATCAGGGTCATAGGCATAGCCCTTGCCGTAGCCCACGTCCTTCATCAGCTTGGTCGGGGCGTTGACGATGTTCATCGGCGGCATCAGCGAGCCGGTTTCCTTGGCGCTCCGCCACGCCGCTTTCTGCGCCGCATAGGCCGCGTTCGATTTGGGGGCGGTGGCGCAGTAGAGGCAGGCCTGGACGATCGCCAATTCGCCCTCGGGGGAGCCGAGGAAGTCGTAGGAATCCTTCGCGGCGAGGCATTGCACCAAGGCTTGCGGGTCGGCGAGGCCGATGTCCTCGGACGCGAAGCGCACCAGCCGCCGCAGCACATACAGCGGCTCCTCGCCCGCGGTCAGCATCCGCGCCAGATAGTAAAGCGCCGCCTGCGGGTCCGACCCGCGCAAGCTTTTATGGAGCGCGGAGATGAGGTTGTAATGGCCCTCGCGATCCTTGTCGTAGACCGCCACCCGCCGCTGCAGGAAGGTGGCCAGTTCGGCCGGTCCAAGCGGCTCCTCGATCTTTACGTCGAACAAGGTCTCGACCTGGTTCAATAGGAACCGCCCGTCGCCGTCGGCGCTGGCAAGCAACGCCTCACGCGCTTCGCCGGTCACGGGCAGGCTGCGCCCGACTTCCGCCTCCGCCCGCGCCAGCAATTTCTCCAGCGCCGCCTGGTCGAGTCGGTGGAGGATCAGCACCTGGCACCGCGACAGCAGCGCCGCATTCAATTCGAAGCTCGGATTCTCGGTCGTCGCCCCGACCAGGGTCACCGTTCCGTCCTCGACGAACGGCAAAAACCCATCCTGCTGGGTGCGATTGAAGCGGTGGATCTCGTCGACGAACAAGAGCGTTCGCTGCCCGATCCGCGCCGCCTGCCGCGCCTCGGCGAAGATCTTCTTGAGGTCGGCCACGCCCGAGAACACCGCCGAGATGGCCACGAACCTCAGCCCCACCGCATCGGCCAGCAACCGCGCGATGCTGGTCTTGCCGGTGCCGGGCGGTCCCCACAGCATCAAAGACGACAATTTACCCGCCGCGACCATCCGCCCCAGCGCGCCCTCGGGGCCGGTCAGATGTTCCTGCCCGACCACCTCGCCGAGCTTCCGCGGACGCAATCTTTCGGCCAGCGGCGCGCCTTCCGCCGCGGGTACGGCACGCTCGTCGCGGACATCGTCGGGAAACAGATCGGCCATGGCGCTCCAATAAGCGCCCCCACGAAAAGTTGCACGTTTCTCAAATGCTGGCTCTTGAAGAAGATGCATCCAAGATATATCTTAGAGCTATCTAAGAAGGAGGATCTTATGCGATTCAATCACGAATGTGGCGAACGCGGCCGCTGGGCGGGACGAGGCAGCCGGGGCTTCAGCTTCGGTCCGGGCGGCTTCCATATCGACTTCGGCGACGGGCCGGGCGCAGGCGGCTGGGGCGGGCATCGCGGCCGCCGCGACCGCAAGCGGA
>Ga0307505_10000874_pt1 | contig 28667 bp, 28 predicted proteins | sample 23_S_MG_FD_202183 | JGI IMG/M metagenome (GOLD analysis project Ga0307505, IMG submission 202183) | Soil microbial communities from Populus trichocarpa stands in riparian zone in the Pacific Northwest, United States - 23_S | ecosystem: Environmental > Terrestrial > Soil > Riparian zone > Trees... | reverse complement strand
CGCTCTGAGCAGCACCGCAAACCCGAGCGACGAAGGCGATTCGCACGAGTGTCCTGAGTGCTTTTCGGCTTCTCTCGGCTACCGATGCGTGATGACTGGCCGCTTTGGGGCGGCCAATCTGGAAGGGCGAAGGGCAGCTGTGGGTCTATGGATAGCTTTGCATAGCGGCCCACAGCCACTCGCCACAGCCCAGGGTTGGTAGCCGAAAAGGCGCCACACTCGTCACTCACTTACAAGATCAGCAGCGGCACGTCATCCAAGCTTAGGATTGTGGCCGTTCCGGTCTCAACTACCACGTCGCTGAGCATGCCTCTCTCCGGTGAGACGAAAGATCGCCACCGCGCGCCTTCGGCGGCCGTATAGCAAGCCGGCGCGCTGCGCTTTCCTGAGACCAATCAGCGCAGCAGCGATTCTGAAGACCGCGCTCGGCTGGCACGCTGCGGCGCAGCCCAACGCATCTACCGCGCCTGCGCGGCCCAGCTACCCAGCACAGCCATCGCCTGAGCGGCCTGATGCTGTTCGCAAGGCATGTCGCGCTGCGGCAGCTCCTGGCCCGCCGCGCGCCGCAGCGCGCTGCTGTCGATGGCGCGTCGGCGCGCTTCAGGCAGGCAGGCGAGCGCCGCATCCGACTGGGCCAGGCTGGCGCCGTAGTACAGCCGGCGAATGCCAACCAGGTGCATGGCCGCGACGCAGAGCGCACAAGGCTCGCAGGAGCTGTACAGCGTCGCGCCCTCGAGGCTCGTGCGGCGCAGGCTTCGACATGCGTCGCGGATCGCCTCGATTTCACCGTGTGCGGTCGGGTCGTGGTGCGCGGCCGCATGGTTGAAGCCTTCGCCGACGATCGTTCCGTCGATCACGACCACGGCACCGAAGGGTTCGGTGCCGGGTTCGTCCAGCGCCCGCGCCGATAGTTCGATGGCGCGGCGCATGAAGGGAGCGTGGTACGCGACGCTCATTGCCCTCGGTACGTGGCGTAGGCCCAGGGCGTGACGGTGAGCGGCACGTGGTAGTCGCCCTCGGGCTCGTCGATCGCAAAGCGCACCGGCACGACATCCAGAAACGGCCAGTCGGATTCGATGCCGTGGCCCCGGAAATAGTCGCCGACATGAAAACGCATCTCGTAGCTGCCGATGCGCAGCGGCGCGCCGCTCAGCAGCGGTTGCGGAGTCTGGCCCTGTGCATCGGTGACGGCGCTGGTGATCGGTGCCATGTCTTCGGAGTTCAGCTGGAACAACGCCACCTGCATGCCCTGCGCGGGCTTGCCTCGGCTGGTGTCCAGCACATGCGTCGTCAGTCGGCCGTGGATGCCTTGCAGGCCATGGTCGATGATGCGCTCGGCCAGACGCAGCCGCGTGATGTGGGCAATCTCCTGCAGCGTAACCTCCAGTTCCTGCGCGCGCTCATGCTCGAGCCGACGCTCGAAGCAGCGCAGCGCCGACACACGCGTGTGGCGCTTTGCGCACAGGATGAACGGGAAGCCGAAGCGCTCGCGGTACTGGCGGTTCAGCAGGCCCCAGCGTTCGTTCTCCTCGGACGGCAACCGGCCCAGCGACAGTGCCCCTTGTTCGCGCATCGAATCGTTGGTCATGCGACCTGCACGGGCATCGGCGCCGGCCAGTTCCGGGTGGCCGGCGAACAGCGCCACGCGCTCGCTCTCATCCAGAGCGCGCACCGCCGCCACCATGGCCTGGTGCAAGGCATCGACGCTGGCGAAGGGCCGGCCGGCAGCCACCGCCAGCGCCACCCAAGGCGCGTGCTCCCAGACGTCGCCGACGCGGGCGACGAAATGATCATCGGGCGAGCCGTCGTTCAGCTCGGCAAGTGTGGTGCGCGATTCCATGGGCGAAGTCATCGGTCGGCCAGCGCACGGATGCGGCTGCGCGCGTCGGGCAGGAAGGACGGGTCGAACACGCGTGGCGCTTCGGGCGGCTCGATGCCTTTGGCACGCGAGATGATCTCGATGCAGGTGGCTAGCCGCACCGGGTCGACGGCGCCGAGCCCCAGCGTCGCTCCTTCGGGATGTGCCATCTCGAGCCCCAGGGTGCCCACAAGCCGTGCCCGGTTGGCCGCGCGATCGATGGCTGGATTGCGCCGTACCACCGCGTCGATCGCGGCGTCGACATCGGCCACGGTGTCGGCCACGCCGCGCTGCACGGCGCGCACCAGGCCGGCCACCTGTTGCGGGTGCTCGCGTCGCAACGATTGCGTCACCATCAGCGCCGCGCCGTACAGCGACGGCAGGAACTCGTGCCAAGGCAGATGGCGCAAGCTTGCCGCCGGATCGACACCGGCTTCGATGGCCTGGGCGTTGAGCGTGTTGACGAAGCCGAACATGCCGTCCCAGCGGGCGGCCAGCAGCAGCGGCACGAGTTCCTTGTGCGGCAGGTCCGAGAACTCGATCTCGAGGCCGGACGCCTCGAGGCCGCAGACCGCGCACAGTTCGGGCAATAGTCGCCAGGCCGCGTCGTTCGGGTGGCTGACCAGCCGCTTGCCGGCCAGATCGCGCGGATGGCGAATCAGCCCGGCGGCGTCGACGGCAATCGTGTAGGGCGAGCGGTTGTGCATCGCATACACCGCCACCGGCGCCGCATAGGGCCGCGCCGCGGCGCATTCGATCAGCGCGTTCATGTCGCCGTAGCCGGCGTCGAACAGGCCGTCGGCCAGGCGCGGCACCGCGTTGGCCAGCGTGTCGCCCTCGTGGAATTCGATCTCCAGCCCTTCGTCGCGAAAGTAGCCGCGATCGTCGGCGAGGAAGAACCAGGCCTGCGGGCCCGAATAGAAGGTGTTGAGGATGAAGCGCAGCCGCAGCGGCTTGTCTCGTGTCATGCGGGCTCCTGCATGGCTTCGGCACGGGCTCGCTTGAAGCTCGGCATCGTCATCAACGCCAGCGCCACCACCGCCGCCAGCAGCAGGCCGGCGCTGATCGGCCGTTGGACGAAGGTCATGGCGTCGCCGCCCGACAGCAGCATCGCGCGCTTGAAGTTCTCTTCCATCATCGGGCCGAGAATGAAGCCCAGCACCAACGGCGTGCCCTCGAAGCCGAGCTTGACCATCAGATAACCCAGCAGCCCGACGCCCACCGCCAGATACACGTCCAGCGCGCGGTTGTTGATGCTGTAGACGCCGATGGCACAGAAGAACACGATCGCCGGAAACAGCAGCCGGTACGGCACCTGCAGCAGCTTCACCCACAAGCCCACCAGCGGCAGGTTCAGCACGACCAGCATCAGGTTGCCGATCCACATGCTGGCGATCATTCCCCAGAACAGCGTGGCGTGTTCGATCATCACCTGCGGGCCCGGGATCACGCCCTGGATGGTCATCGCACCGGCCATCACGGCCATGATGGCGTTGGACGGCACGCCCAGCGTCAGCAGCGGCACGAAGGAGGTCTGCGCGCCGGCGTTGTTCGCCGACTCGGGTGCGGCCACGCCTTCGATCGCACCCTTGCCGAAACGCTCGGGCGTCTTCGAGATTTTCTTTTCCAGCGCATAGGCGCCGAAGGACGCGAGCAACGCGCCGCCGCCGGGCAGCACGCCGAGCACGGAGCCGAGCAAGGTGCCGCGCAGGATCGGGCCGGCGCTGGCCCGCAGTTCCTCGCGCGTCGGGAACAACTCGCTCAGCGGCACGGCCTGCACCTCACGCGGCTTGCTTTCCAGGTTGAGCATGATCTCGGTCAGGCCGAACAGCCCCACCGCGACGGCAACGAAGTCGATGCCCTCGGTCAGCTCCATCACGCCGAAGGTCAGCCGCGGCAGCGGCGAATTGGCGTCGGTGCCGGCCAGGCCGAGGAACATGCCGAAGGCGATCATCACCACGGCCTTGAACAGCGAGCCGCTGGCCAGCACGATCGAGCACACCAGCCCCAGCAGCATCAGCGAGAAGTATTCGACCGGGCCGAACTTCAGCGCCAGCGCGGCCATGCCCGGGCCGAACATCGCGATCAGCAGCGTCGCCACGGTGCCGGCAAAGAACGAGCCGATGGCGGCGATGGCAAGCGCCGCCCCGCCGCGCCCGTTGCGAGCCATCGCGTACCCGTCGAGCGTGGTCGCCACCGAGTTGGCCTCGCCCGGCAGATTCACCAGGATGGCGGTGGTGGAGCCGCCGTACTGCGCGCCGTAGTAGATGCCGGCCAGCATGATCAACGAGGTGGCCGGCGGCAGGTGGAAGGTGATCGGCAGCAGCATGGCCATCGTCGCCACCGCGCCGATGCCGGGCAGCACGCCGATCAAGGTGCCGAGCAGCACGCCGACGAAGCAGAACAGCAGGTTCTGCGGGTCGGCCGCCACCTGCAGGCCGAGGCTGATGTTCTGTATCAGATCCATGGCGCTGCTCTTCGGCGCCTCAGCGCGGCCAGATCGGAATCGCCAGGCCCAGGCCCTTGACGAAGCCGATCGAGGCCAGCAGCACGAGCAGCAGGCACAGCCACGGCGTCTCGCGGTGCCGGCTGATGTTGCTCGCCAGCGTGGCCAGTACGGTGGACAGCAACACCGCGATGACGATGCCCCAGCGGTCGATGGTGGCACCGAAGACCAGCACCGACAACGACACCATGACCACCGGCCGCCAGCGGATCTGCGCCCGCGCCGGCACGGCGTGCCGTGCACCCGTCAGGCACAGTCCGACGCCTGAGGCGACGAGGAACCAGGCCAGCGCGCGCGGCACGTAGCCCGGCCCCATCTCGATGGCGTTGCCGATCTCCAGGTCCCCCACCGCTAACAGGCACACCGTGCCGAGCAGCAGCACGAACAGGCCGGCCAGGAATTCATTGCGCTGGAACAGTGTGCGTAGCAGGTCCATGGCGGTTCCTTGTTGGCGAGAAGCCGTGCTACTTGGCGGCGGCGACGCCGGCATCGACCATCAGCGGCCGCCAGACGACGATCTGGTCGGCCACGAACTTGGCGTATTCGGCGCTGCTCATCGATTGGGTATCGATGCCCCAGGTGCTGAGCTTTTCCTTCACGGCCGGCAAGGCCACCGCCTCGGCCACCGCGTCGTGGATCTTCTTCACCAGGTCGGGCGGCATGCCCGCCGGGCCGGACACGCCGAGCCAGTTCTCGAGCACGATGTCCAGGCCCTGCTCGCGGAAGGTGGGCACCTCGGGCGCCTGGGAGATGCGCTTCGGCGCCGCGACGGCAATCGGCACCGCCTCGCCGGCCTTGACCATCGGCATGTTCTGCGCCAGCAGGTCGTAGTAGGTCTTCAGCACGCCGGCCTTGAAGTCCTGGATGGCCGGCGCGCTGCCCTTGTAGGGCACGTGGATCATCGAGATGCCGGCCTTCTTCTTCACCGCCTCGCCGAGGATGTTGCTGATCGAACCGACGCCGCTGGAGCCGTAGCTGATCTTCGAGTCCTTCTTCGCCAGTTCGATAAAACCCTTCAGGTCCTTCACACCCAGCGAAGGCTGCACCAGCAGCGCCGGCGCCGAGGCACCGATGTAGGCGATGTGCGTGAAGTCCTTGATCGGGTCGTAGGGGATGGTCGGGAACTGCGTCGGCGCGATGGTGAAGGGCGCGTTGTTCGCCAGGATCAGCGTGTAGCCGTCCGGTGCTTCCTTCTTCGTCAGATCGCCCGACACGGTGCCGCCTGCGCCTGGCCGGTTGTCCACCAGGAACTGCTGGCCGAACTTCTCGGTCAGGTGCTGGCCGATCAGCCGCGCCACGATGTCGCTGGTGCCGCCGGGCGGGAAGCTGACGATGATGCGCACCGGCTTGCTCGGCCAGTTCGCGGCCTGGGCCCAGGCTGCGGCCGGCGCCGCCACGGCGCCGGCAATCAGGAGCGACCGGGCCAGCAGATGACGGCGGGAGAGGCGGGCGGACGGCACGAACAGCGACATGGCATGACTCCGGGTTCGGTGTGTACGGTAGGCATCAGCACGATCTGGAGCAGATGCTAGGAACGCTTGGCATTGCCGTCCATCACCGTTTTTGCAGGCTTGCGTTGCCATAATCAGTACGGACTATCGAAAGGGCCTCCGATGCGCCACTCGCTGATCCCCGCTGCGCTGCGCTACATCGACCAGGTCGCCAAGTCCGGCTCGATCCAGCGCGCGGCCAAGGAGTTGAACGTGGCCGCCTCGGCGGTCAACCGGCAGATCCTGCACCTGGAGGACGAACTCGGCGTCAAGCTGTTCGAGCGGTTGCCCAGGGGTATGCAGCTGACCGTGTCCGGCGACACCGTGGTCACACTGGCGCGACGCTGGCGCAACGACGAGCGGCAGGCGGTGGCCGAGATCCGTCGGCTGCATGGCATCCACCAGGGCCACGTGCAGTTGCACGCGATGGACAGCCATGCCACGAGCATCCTGCCGCGGCTGGTCGAAACGGTGCATGCCCTGCACCCGTTGGTGTCGCTGTCGATCGAGATCGGCACGACCGACGACGCCGTCACCGCCCTATTGGCGGGCAAGGCCGACCTGATCGCCGCCTTCAACATGCCGCCGCGGCGAGAGCTGCTGGTGCATTGGCGCACCGATCTACCCTTCGGCTGCGTGGTCGCCCCGGCGCACCCGTTGGCGGCCGCGCGCAATGTCAGCCTGCAGGAGGCTGCAGCCCATCCCGTGGCCCTGCAGAGCAAGGCGCTGGCGATACGCCGCTACCTTGAGGCGCAGTACGGCTGGTTGTTCAGCGAGCAGCGCGGCCGCGTCGAGACGAACTCGCTGCACTTGGTCAAGCGGCTCGCCCAGGGTGGGCAGTACCTGGCGTTCACCTCCGAACTGGATGCCGCGCCGGAACTGATCGATGGTTCGCTGCGTTTCCTGCCAGTGCGCGACAGCGGTGTCGAACCGCAGACCATCGGCATTGCGGTCGACGCGACCAAGCCGCTGCGCCCGGCGGTCAAGCTCGTGGCTGACCAGTTGGCCGTGTCGGCCGCCGCTGTCCTCGCAGCCGTGCGTGCGGCGTAGGTGGCTACTCGCTCGCCCCGGTCAACTGCAGCGTCAGGCCCGACCGGCCTGGCTTTGGAAGAATGGCCAGGAAACCATGTCGCGCCTGGAGCGCCGGGTCGCTCCAGCACCGCGACCCGTCCTTCTCGAAGTTGAACCACACCCTTGGGGCGGCACCGCCGTGCACGACCATCCTGGTGATCGCTTCGTCGTTCGGGTGACCGAAGATTGCGCCGTTGGTGCTGACGATGCAGTGCCTGGCCTGCACACGATCGAGCAGCTCCTTGGTGATGTTGGCACGGCTCGCGTGGTGGCTTAGCTTGAAGGCGTCCAATCGGATCCTTCATCGCGCAGGGTTCCCGGTCGTCCGGTTCGAGCAACTCAGCTCGGGCCAGCATCTTTTCGTTCGCCATCGCGCAGAACCCTGTCGCTCGCTCGTCGCCCAACGCTGCAAGCACTTCATAGCACGTCAACAAGACGCGAAGATCGTCTATCACGAACTGTTCGGCGCGCCATCCAGCTTCGAACTGGACGACCACCGGGCCAATGTGAATCTTCCCTTGCTGAGAGTCGCCGATTGACAATCGCTAACCGTGCAAGCCCCGCTTGCATCTCGAGTGCGGCCAGCGGCCGATTCAGTTTCCGGCACGCGGCGGCTGCCTGCACGTAGCACGAAGCGGCTTCCTGAGTACGCCCCATCGCAGCGTGAACCTCTGCGCGCTGACAAAGGTAGGCCTGCGCCGCATCGCTGGCTGCCTTGCACAAGTAGATGATCGCGTTCGCGCTGTCTCCCGCTTTCTCGAAGTGATCCGCGATAAGGCCGTGGTATTCGCTAGGCCGCTCCGCGCTGCGCGCCACCAGCCACTCCGCAGTCAACCGGTACCCGGCAGCGTTGCGCTGCAAGCGCTCGTCGGAGAGCGCCGGCCGTGTGCTGTAGCGGCACAATTGTTCCAGCAGCTTGCGGTCGTGTGCTTCGACTCGCACCGCGGCGTGCTGCGCTGTCGAGCCGTACCCTTGCGCGGCATCGCGCCCCGCAGAATCATCATCTTTGGCCCAGCGCGGGGCCCGAAGGCGATGCGGTAGGCATCGGCTGCAGCCTGCAGCGTGCGCGCCTCGTCCCCCGTCGGCGTCGGGCTCGATCAGGTAGGTCCGGCCCATTTCGTCCATCAGCACGCCCCGGCGCGTGAGCAGCTTCATCAGCTTGGCGATGACCGTCTGCAGCAGCGCGAGCAGCTCGTCGTTGGTGGGCGCACGCACCTTGACGAAGCTTGGCAGTTTCCCGACCAATGGGAGCCTCGGGTTGCATTCAGACGCTGCAGACACTTCGCACCGACGCCGTTCGCCTCCAACCCAAGACGGTCCGGGCCGCCCAGGTGCTGAGGGCCACCGTCACGACCAAGGCCCCAGCACAGGCGCGGCGCGGGGTCTTCAGTGGCGGCCGAAGAATTCCATCAAGGCCCGTTCGAATGCGGGTGGTTGGCGACTCCCTGCAACGTAGGCATGGCAGCGGCGCTTGGCGATGCCAGGCAGGCGAGCCTCGAGTTGCTTTTCGGTGCCCTGTTCGCCGATCAACAGCGTCTGCCGCCCCAGCGTATCGGCCAGCCCGAGCTCGAGGCAGACATTGAGGTTGAGGTCGCTCAGGTCGACCGTGATATGCGAGGCCCGGCACAACTCATGCCAGATCGACTCGATGATTTCTTGCCCTGCCGCTTCGTCGCCGCGTACTGGCTTGACGCCGGCTGACACGGCGGCCGCGGCGATGGTCGCGTAGATCGGTTCGCGCTCGGGGCGGAACGGCATGACTGCAAAGTTGCGCGGCTCCAGTGGATCCGGATAGCGGCCCGACCAGCGCGTCTGCAGCAGGACATGCGAATGCTGGCCGAGGAAGCTGTTGAGTGTCTTCAGCGCGTCGTGGAATCGGATCGCGTCGTTGCCGGCGCTTCGCAGCAGTTCCATCGCCACGTTGGACAAGGAGTTGGTATGCCCGTGCTCACTGGATTCAGCAAGCCGCGCCGCGTAGTCGCGAGTGGCCCCCAGACTGGACTCCTTGCCAGACCGCACCTGCAGGCTGTAGAGGGCGGCCTGCACCTCGTCGCCGAGCCAGGCCCGCAGGTCTGCCTGACCACCGTAGCGGCTGACATGCTGGGCGATGTCAAACGGGACCTTCGTATCCTTGCGAGCGAGGAGCAGGATGTGGCTGCCGCTGGCCAGCGCGATGCCGAGTTCATAGTAGACCTGTGGTGCCTCGTCGGCGAGGTCGAACACGGCAAGGTTTGCGCTGCGCAGGCCCAGCCAGCGCAGTGCTGCGAAGTCGGCGCCCGCCGCCGCCTCGGCCGAGAGCATCAGGCCCATGGGTTGAAGGGCCGCGGCCAGGTCGCCACGCATCGCCGCATTGCCAGAGAAGAAGACGGCGTTGGCGTCCACCGCGGGGTCGGCGTCCGGCCACACCGGCCGCGCGAGCAGTGGGTGTGTCCGGGTCGCAAACAGACGTACCTCGTGGGCGAGTGCCCGCGCCGTGTCGACCTCTAGTTGGCGCAGCCGGGCGGCGTCATCGCCCGCCTCGGCGACCCACGTGGTCAGCTTTGCGATGCGCGCAAAGAGATCCATTGCGGCGTCGCGCATGCCGTCCGGACAGCCTTGTGCCATGCCGATACCGCCGACATACATTTTCAAGGGCTGCAGCACCTGCAGCAGGCGCGGACCCAGTGATTCGGGCGTTGCACCGCCTCTCTTCAGGCTTGGGCGTCTGACCTGTGGTTCGAGCTCACGCTGCAGCGCTTCGAGCCGGCCCCGGTTGGCCACGATTTCCTCCAGCGACAGTCCTTCGCGCGTGCCGGCCTGCACGACGCTGGCCAGGCTCCCCATTAGGCTTTGCAGCCCGGCTTGGCGGGTTGCGTCCATCGATGGCATGGCTTGCTCAAACTGCTGCTGCAGGACTTCGAACACAGCCTTCACTTCCTGCGCATCAGCGCTGCGCTGTTCACGGCATTCGGTCCGCCGCAGGTCGCTCTTGACCCGCGCCATGCGCTCATCGAGTTGACTGACCTGGCCGAGCAGCGCTGTCACCTTTTCGGCCGTCGCCAGTTCCTCCTGCAAGGGCGCGATGCCCTCAGGCATGTGCTTGCGCGCCAGGCGCAGCGCGGCGCGAAGCCGCGTGCGCGCCTCGCTGGCCAGCGCCAGGTCTTTGCCCTCGCTTAGCAGCAACTGCGCCTGACCAAAGCTGTAGCCAAGCTTGACCTGCTCAATAGCGTCGTCTGTGTCTGCCAGCGCCCGCTCGGCCTCGCGGAAGGCCTCCACCGCCTGCTGCAATTGAGGGCGGCCGCTGCCGGCGCCGAGATCGAAGTAGGCATTGCCTGCCCAACGCCAGGTGCGAGCGCATTCAAGGGCATCGCCTTGCATGTCAAAAACACGTGCCATACCGGCCAGCGCTCCGGCGACTGCCGCCATCTCGGCAGCAAAGGCGTCGCCACGACGTTCGGGCCAACGCGCCAGGGCGGCATCACTACGGGCGGTCAGCGCCTTGCGCAACTCCTTCAGGTGCGAATCCATAGGGCCTCCCGCGCGCAGCAGTTCAGCCAAGCCATCACCACTGCTGGGCGGCTGCTGCCGGCATTCCCAAGTAGGTTGCAAGGTTGGCAATCGCGACGCCGCCCCTGCGGCCGATGCGGCCATAACCGTCCAGCCAGTAGTGACCCGGCCACAGTGGTATCGCACTGGCCAGGATGCCCAGTTCCTGCGGGTGCACTTCCCGCCCGTTTACAAAGACACTGGTGCCACATCCCGAAGCATCTGCGCGAAGCGGGCCGCCAAGCTGCAGGCCAGGTTGGATGAACCCAGCACTCGGCCCGCCTTGCACGCCCCAGGCGCCGCTGGCCGGGTCGTACCAGTAACGACCGTCGGCAATCGTTGTGTGCCAGGCCCCCTCGAGCGCGGCAACGCGCTCGTCGTCCAGCCTTACCGCGTTGATATAGACCGCGCGTTGCGGCCGAAAGGCTGCCCATCGCTGCGCAACCGGCGACTGCGCTTCGGCCTCCGCCCGTTTGCGCTCGCTGATCTCACGATATCGCAGGGCCAAGTCTGCCCCACCGATGTCATAGATGCGAGACAGCGTACTCTGGTGGCTCGAACGGCGTCTGGTCATGACGGCCTCCTGCTCGACTGCCCCGGAAGGACACTGAAATCGTTTCGGGCAAATAGATTTTCGTCAAGCACCATGCTAGGGATGCGGACTACGCGCGGTGCCAAGAGCTGGCCTGTCACGACCGTCGGCAATTGGCCACCGCAGTCTGGCGGTCCGTGCCCGAGGCCCGCTGAACAGCGCTTCGCTGACATTCGCTCTGCCGGGCTCGACTGCTCACAATGGGTCGGGACCGGAAGATCAAGGCTCCCTCCGCGGAAACGTCTGGCGTTCTTCCTCGGTGCGCGGCCCGTTGTCACCGCCCAGTAGCGATCATTCCAGGCCGGCAGCAGCCGGGAGCAAGGCGAAGCAGGTTGAAGGGGCTGGTTCGCTGTTCGGCTGATGGAAGGCGGGCTACAGCACCGCGTTCTTCAACTCGGGGAAGACTCTGCCGACCTTGGACAGCACGTAGTCGCCGTAGCTGCCTTCGAAGGCATGCACGCTGGCGCCGTCCCAGCGGGTGGCGTGGTCGTCGATCTCGGGCGTGCGCAGCGGTGCGATGCGCACGTCGAAGTCGGGGTCGAAGAACAACGGGAAGGACAGCCGGTCGCGGCCGCTGGTGTTGATGCGCACGCGGTGCGGCGTGCTCCTGTAGTAGCCGCCTGTCATGCGGTCGAGCATGTCGCCGATGTTGCAGACGAACGACCCGGCCAGCGGCGGCGCCTCGATCCAGCCCGCGGCCGTGCGCACCTGCAGGCCGCCGACATCGTCCTGCCGCAGCAGCGTGAGCAGGCCGTAGTCGGTGTGCTCTCCGACGCCGTGCAACGCGTCCACACCCTGCGGCACCGGTCGGCTCGGGTACAGGAAGATGCGAAACAGCACCAGGGGGTCGGCGGTGAGGTATCGGGCGAAGTGATCGGCCGGCAAGCCGAGCGAACCTGCGATGCCGGCCATCACGCGGTGGCCGAGCGCCGTGAGCTCGCGCATGTACGCGAACACCGTCTCGCGAAAGCCCGGCAGCACCTCGTCGCCGGGCAGCAGGTTGCGGCCGTGCAGCGGCACGCCGGCGCGCACGCGCGGATGATCGTCGCTCAACTCGATGCCCAGGTACAGGCCTTCCTTCCAGTCGGGTCGACCGGAAGTGAGCTCGCCGCCCAGCGGGAACCAGCCGCGCCAGGCGCGCCCGCCCAGCGCCATCGCGTAGCGCGCCTTCACGTCCTGCGGCAGCGCGAAGAAGCGGTGGCTCAGCGTCTCGAGCTGGTGGCCCAGCGCCTCGTCGATGCCGTGGCCGATCAGGTAGAAGAAGCCATGCTCGCGGCACGCGCGGCCGATGCCAGCGGCGACCTCGGCGTCGCGGGAGGACAGGTCCACCACCGGCAGCGTGCTCATTGCGACCAGTCTACGCAAGGTAGACATCGAAGCCAGCACCGCTTCGATGAGGCCTTGCGTGACATCGCCCGAGATGTCATCATCGCGCATGCGGGTGGTCCTGGATACGGATGTCGTGGTCGCCGCGATGCGAAGTCCGTCAGGTGCGTCTTCGGCATTGATGCAGGCCGCTCTGGAGGGTCGGATCCAACTGTTGGCAAACGTGGCCTTGATCCTGGAGTACGAGGCGGTCTGCAAGCGCGAAGAGCACCTGAGCGCAGCCGGCCTGGATGTGGCGCAGGCAGGCATCTTCGTGGATGCCGTGGCTGCGCTGGCCGAGCCGGTGGATTCGCACTTCATCTGGCGCCCGCAGCTGAAGGACCCGTCGGACGAGATGGTCCTGGAGGCCGCCGTCAACGGCCGGGCTCAGGCGATCGTGACCTTCAACCGCCGGGACTTCGGAACCGTGCCGGAACGATTCGGGCTTCGCGTCCTGCTGCCAAGGGACGCCTACAGGAGGGTCTTCACATGAGCGACACATCCACCTATCCGCTGCGCCTGCCCAAGTCGGTGAAGGCTGCAGCCGAGAAACTGGCGCGCGAGGAAGGCATCAGCATGAACCAGTTCGTCGCCACGGCGGTGGCGGAGAAGCTGGCTGCGATGCAGACCGCGGCATTCTTCGACGAACGTCGGCAACGAGCTGACCTGGCGGCGTTTCGCAAGCTGCTCAAGCGCACGCGAGGCGATTCACCACGGGACGGCGACGAACGACCGGCCTGATCGGCAGAGTGCAACACATCGCTGGAGGCCAGCGAGCGGCTGCTCAGGAGAGCCTGCGCGGAAGCGTTCGTCGAGCAGAAACGACAACGCTGGCAACAAAGCGATCATTGGTCTTCAGCTTGCGGCCATGAAGGAACCGTCGCGCTACTTCAGCTGAAGGTCAGCAATGTGGCCGGGACCCGCTGCTCACTGTGCTGGGTCGGTTGGCAGGACCCGAAGCGGTCCACCACTTGTTCAAACTTCAGCGACCGAAAGCAGACGGCGGGCTGAGTGCCCAGCGAGGGCTCCCGGCGAACGGCAGCTTCATGTCATCCCGTTACTCCAGGCGTCCGCGGCATGACAAGCCCGATAGCGTTCGCAGACGACCCGCCGCATTAGACTGCGGAAGCGATGCATCTCGTACTGTTTCATGGCTGATCGCCGACCGAGCCGGGAGGTGACAGCAGCATCAGCGGTGCCAGAAGCAGAGAAGCAGAATCCTGCTGGTGCAGCAGATCGCCGCTAAGCCGGGGCTCCTTGCAGCGAGGTGTCGATCAGATGGCAGGCCACCAGACAGGCGTGCCGTGCGCGCAGCGCAGGTGCCTCGATGCGGCAGCGGTCCATGGCCTGCGGGCAACGTGTATGGAAACGGCAGCCCGACGGCGGGTTCAGCGGGCTGGCGACGTCGCCGCGCAGCACGATGCGTTCGCGGCGCAGGCCCGGTTCGGGAATCGGTACGGCCGAAAGCAGCGCACGCGTGTACGGGTGCTGCGGGTCTGCGAAGAGCTGCGCCGCGGGGGCCAACTCGACGATCTGGCCCAAGTACATCACCGCCACACGGTGTGCCAGGTGCTCGACCACCGCCAGGTCGTGGCTGATGAACAGCAGCGCCAGGCCCAGGTCGCGCTGCAGGTCCTGCAGCAGGTTGACCACCTGGGCCTTCACCGACACGTCGAGTGCCGAGACCGCCTCGTCGCAGATGATCAGGTCGGGCCCGGCCGCCAGAGCCCGCGCGATGCCGATGCGCTGGCGTTGCCCGCCGGAGAACTCGTGCGGCCGACGTTGCAGAGCGTCTCGTGGCAGCCGGACCTGGTCCATCAGGGCTGCCAGGCGCCGGTCCAGGTCGTCGGGGCTGCGCGCCAGCGCGAAGTTGCGGATCGGCTCGGCCACGATGTCGCGCACGCGCAGCTTCGGGTTCAGGCTGGAGTAGGGATCCTGGAACACGACCTGCATGCGCCAGCGCAGCGAGCGCAGGGCGCGGCTGCTGAGCTGGTCGATGCGCTGGCCGTCCAGCCAAACCTCGCCACGGGTGGGCTTGACCAAGCGCAAGATGGTGCGGCCCACTGTGCTCTTGCCGCAACCCGACTCGCCGACCAGCGCCAGCGTCTCGCCGCGGGCGATCGTGAACGACACGCCGTCGACGGCGCGCACGAGGCCCTGGTCGCGACCCAGCCAGCCGCCGACGGGGTAGTGCTTCGTGAGGTCGACGACCTCCAGCAAGGGGTTGTTCGTCATGTCGAGGTCGGCGCTGGCAGCGGGTCGTGACAGGCCACCCAGCGCCCGGCGGAGGTCGCCCGCAGCGGCGGCGGCTCCGTGCCGCAACGCGGCTGCACGCGCGGGCAGCGCTCGGCAAACGCACAGCCAGCTTGGCGTACGCGCAGGCTGGGCACCGTGCCGGGAATCTCGGCCAGGCGTGCGGCTGCGGCGGCGCCCAGCCGGGGCACGGCGCGCAGCAGGCCGGCCGTGTAGGGGTGCTGCGGGTGGCGGAAGAGCGCGTCCACCGGCGCTTCCTCCACCTTGCGCCCGGCGTACATCACCACCACGCGGTCAGCGACTTCGGCCACCACGCCCAGGTCGTGCGTGATCATCAGCACCGCGGTGCCGAACTGGGTCTGCAGGCTGCGCACCAGTTCCAGGATCTGCGCCTGCACGGTCACGTCCAGCGCCGTGGTCGGCTCGTCGGCGATCAGCAGGCGCGGCCGGCAGGCCAGCGCGATGGCGATCATCACGCGCTGGCGCATGCCGCCGGACAGCTGGTGCGGGTACTCGCCCGCGCGGCGGGCGGGCTCGGCGATGCCGACCACGTCGAGCAGTTCCACCGCCCGCCGCCCGGCCGCGGGGGTGGAAAGCTTCTGGTGCAGGCGCAGCGGTTCGGCGATCTGGCGGCCGATTGTCAGCACCGGATTCAGGCTGCTCATCGGTTCCTGGAACACCATGCTGATGGCGTTGCCGCGCACCTCGCGCATCTCGCGTTCGGACAGTTGCAGCAGGTCGCGGCCCTCGAAACGCATGACACCGGCCACGCGCGCCGGCGGCTCCGGCAGCAGCCGCAGCAGCGACAGCGCAGTCACCGACTTGCCGCAGCCGCTCTCACCCACAAGGGCCGCGGTCTGGCCGGCTTCGACCTGGAACGACACGCCGTCCACCGCGCGCACGATCCCGTCGCCGCTGCGGAAATGCACTTGCAGGTTCTCGATCTCGAGCAATGCCATGGCGCGCCGCCTCAGATGCGTTGCGGCTGCTGCGGGTCCAGCCAGTCGCGCATGCCGTCGCCGAGCAGGTTGACGGCGAGCACCGACAAGGACAGGAAGACGGCCGGGATCAGCACCATGTGCGGCTTGACCTGCCAGATGGCGCGACCGTCGGCCATGATGTTGCCCCACGAAGGGATGGTCGGCGGCGTGCCCGCGCCGATGAAGGAGAGGATCGCCTCGATGATCATCGCGCTGGCGCAGATGTAGGTGGCCTGTACCGTCATCGTGGCCGCCAGGTTGGGGAGGATGTGGCGCCAGATGATCATCGGCGTGCATGTGCCCGCCGCCACCGCCGCGTCCACGAAAGGCTGCTCGCGCAACGTCAGCACCACGCCGCGCACCAGCCGCGCCACGCGCGGCACCTCGGCCACGGCGATGGCGACGATGACGCCGCCCAGGCTGCCCCGCCACAGCGCCGCCAGCGCGATCGCCAGCAGGATCGGCGGGATCGACATCAGCCCGTCCATCACCCGCATCAGCACCCCGTCCAGCCGCCGCAGGAAACCCGACAGCGTGCCGATGACCAGGCCCAGCACCGAGGCCAGCACCGCCACCGCCAGGCCCACGGTCAGCGAGACGCGGGCGCCGTAGAGCACGCGCGAGTACAGATCCCGGCCCAGCATATCGGTGCCGAACCAATGCGCCGCCGACGGTACGCGGCCGCGCGCGATCGGGCTGATGCGCGTCGGGTCGACGGTGCCCAGCCAGGGCGCCAGCGCCGCCAGCAGCACGATCATCGTGAGCAGTGCCGCGCCCAGCGCCACCATGGGGTGCCGGCGCACGAAGGCGATCCAGCCGCGCTGCGGCCGCAGCGGCGGGAACAGCTCGGGCAGGGCGCTCGGCACGAGCGTGGGGTTCGCGCTCAATACCGGATCCTCGGGTCGAGCAGCGTGTACAGCAGGTCGATGCCCAGGTTGATCAGCACGTACACCGCGCTGAACATCAGCACCACGCCCTGGATGACGGGGTAGTCGCGGCGCTGGATCGCGTCCACGGTGAGCCGGCCGACGCCGGGAATCACGAACACGCTTTCGGTGACGACGGCGCCGCCGATCAGCAGCGCGATGCCGATGCCGATCACGGTGACGATGGGCACGGCGGCGTTCTTGAGCGCGTGGATGAAGAGGATGGGCGCTGGTGCCAGGCCCTTCGCCCGCGCCGTGCGCACGTAGTCCTGGCGCAGCACCTCCAGCATCGCGGCTCGGGTCGTGCGAGCGATCACGGCGACGTAAACGCCACCCAGCGCCACCGCCGGCAGCAGCAGATGGCGCAGCCAGGGCCACAGGCCTTCGGCCAGCGGTGCGTAGCCCTGCACCGGCAGCCATTCGAGCTGTACCGCGAACAGCCAGGCCAGCGCGTAGCCAACCACGAACACCGGCACCGAAAAGCCCAGCACAGCCGCGGCCATCACGAGCTGGTCGACCCAGCCACCACTGCGCCAGGCGGCCAGCACGCCCAGCGGCACCGCCAGCCCCACCGACAGCAGCAGCGTCACGGCCATCAGCGACAGCGTGGGTCCGATGCGCTGCGCGATCATCGTCGTCACCGGCAGCGCGGTGAAGATCGACTGCCCCAGGTCGCCCTGAAGCACGCGGCCCGACCAGTCGACGAAGCGGGCCGCGAAGCCCCGGTCCAGGCCCAGGCTGGCGCGGATGCAGGCGATCTCCTCCGTCGTCGCGTTGTCGCCGGCGATCAGCGCCGCCGGGTCGCCTGGCGCCAGGTACAGCAGCGAGAACAGGAACAGCGCCACTACCGCCATCACCGGCAGCGTGGCGGCTAGGCGCCGAAGAACGTAGGCGCCGCGGTTCATGCCAGCGCCTCGATCGCCGCGCGGGCGTGCAGCGACGGTTCGGCGCCGGCCTGCGTGCAGGCCAGCGCGCCGGCCGCCGCGGCGAAGGGCAGGGCCTGCGCGAGCGAAGCGCCCTCGGCCAGGCGGGCCGCCAGCGCGCCGACGAAGGCGTCGCCGGCTGCCGTGGTGTCGATCACGTGCACGGGCCGCGCGGGCACGTGCCACGGCGGCCGGCCGGACTCGGCCGCGAAAGCGCCCTGCGCGCCGGCGGTGACGACCACGGCATGTCGGGCCAGCCCGCGCGCCAACAAGCAGGTGCAGCAGGTCGCGGCGTCCACAATGCCACCGAGCAAAGCTGATGCCTCGCCTTCGTTGACGACCAGCAGCTCGCAATGGGGGGCCAGGACCCTCACCGCCTCACGGTCCATCGGGGCGGCGTTGAGGATCGTCAAGGCGCCGGCGGCGCGTGCGGCCGAGAGGACCGCCGCCGTCACGGCGGCGGGCACTTCGAGCTGCGCCACGACGACAGAGGCGCTGCCCGCCAGGCCCGACAAAGGTGGTTGCAGCGCGGCATTGGCGCCGGCATCCAGCACGATGCGGTTGCCACCATCTGCGTCGACCATCACCAGCGCGCCCCCAGTGCGCTGGCCGGGTAGCCGCTGCACACCGGCGGTGTCGATGCCTTCGGAGCGCCACAGCGCCAGCGCGGCGTCGCCGGCCGGGTCGTTGCCGACGGCCGCCAACATCACCACGCGCGCCCCGCAGCGCGTCGCCTGCAGCGCCTGGTTGCTACCCTTGCCGCCATGCGCGAAGCCGATGCGCCCGCCGGCCACGGTCTCGCCCGCTGCGGGCCAGCGCGGCACGTTGACGACGGTGTCGCGGTTGTAGGAGCCGACAACCAGGACGATGGCGGCAGTCATCCGGCCAGGCAGCGCTGCACCGCGGCGGCCAGCAGCACGGCGGCGGCTTCGTGGCGTGAGGCGGCGTGCTGCTGCTCATCGGCGGCGCGCTGGCAGGCCTGGCGCGCCCGCGCCAGGCTGGCCGCGATGGCATGGGCACCGGGGCCGCCGGTTCGGTCGCGCACGGCGATGAAGTGTTCGGGCTGGCACAGGCGCTGCAATTCGTCGGCGTCCAGCTGCGCCGGCCGTCCGGCGTGCCGCGCGAAGGCTTCGGCCACCTCCTGCCCCAGCAGCGTACCCAGGCCGCGCCCACGCTGCATCAGCAGGAGCGACAGCTCAGCGGCGATCTCGTGCGCTGTGCGAAAGGGCAGACCTTCCATGCGGACCAGGCTGTCGGCCAGCTCGGTCATCGCGGCGCAGGACCTATCAATGTTCTCGCGCACGCGCGGCGCGTCGATGCGCAGTTCGGCGACGAAGGCCTGCAGCAGTGGCAGCAGTCGCATTGCCATCTCGAACGACGCGAGTCCGGCCGTCTGCGTCGGCCCCTCGGCATCGACCATGTCGGCAAAGGGCGTGTTGTGCAGCGCGCCGATCGCGGTCTGGCAATGGCCCGCGCCGAGCGACGCCATCACGCGCATGTGCTCGATGGCCAGCGGGTTGCGCTTCTGCGGCATGATCGAACTGATCTGCACGAAGCCGTCGCTGGCGCGCGCCTGGCCTACTTCGAACGCAGTCCAGAAAGCCATGTCCTGCACCCAGCGCCCGAGGCTGATGAACAGCAGCTGCAATGCGGCCTGCGCGGCGGCGAACTGGTCGGCCGCGGCGATGCAGCCGTAGGCGTTGTCCTGCACCTGGGCAAATCCGAGCAGTGCGGCGAGCCGTTCGCGGTCGATCGGAAAGCCTGTGGTCGTGATGGCGCCAGCGCCCAGCGGGCAGGCATCCAGGTCCACATAGGCCGCCTGCAGCCGAGCCAGGTCACGCAGCAGCACCTCGGCAAAGGCCATCAGGTAGTGTCCGTAGGTGCTGGGTTGCGCCGGCTGGCCGTGGGTGTAGGCGAGGATCAACGTGCCGCGTTCGCGGCCGGCCAGCTCGATGATGTTGTCCACGCAGACCTGCAGCGCCTGCAGCACCTGGCCCAGCCGATCCTTGAGCTGCAGTCGAAAGACCGTGGCTTCGATGTCGTTGCGGCTGCGGCCAGTGTGTAGCCGGCCCGCCAGGTCGCTGTCGACGACGGTATGCAGCGCGGCTTCGCGCAGGTAGAAGAGGTCTTCGTAGGGGCCGGCGTCGGCACGGTCGTCGAGGGCGTCTTGCTGGTCGATATCTGCCAGGCCGCGCAGCAAACGCGCACCTTCGGCGGCGCCCAGGATGCCCTGCTCAATGAGCATCACGGCATAGGCGCGGTCGATGCGCGTGTAGTACCCTGCATGGCCCTTTGCGCCCTGGAACAGCGGCACCAGGACGGCGTCCCGGTAGGCCTGCGAGGCAGTGGTCCTGCCGGCGGAATAGCCGTGGGCCACCTCCGGCAGCGCGTTCAACGGCGCCTCCAGTCTTCCCAGGCGCCCAGGTCGGGCTCCAGAGGCCGCCGCTGGTAATAGTCGATCAGCGGCACCCAGCGGTCGACCAGGTCGGCCAGGGTGTCGACGGCATCGGCGCCCGGACCGGGTTGCCAGTCTACGCGCAGGTCGGTGCGCGGCAGCGCCGTCGCGCCAACCACGCGGATCCCGGCCGAACGATTGCCCGACAGGTCGCCACCGGCATCGCGCCCTGCCTTCACGGCGGCAAAGAGCCGGTACTCGAACGTGGCGTCGGCATGCGCCAACCAGGCCTGCCGCATGCGCGGCAGCACGTCCGCCGTCGCCAGGTGGTTGCCGAGCACGACAAACCCGTCTCCGACCAGGTGGCCGCGGTGCTCAGCCGTCGCCGGCCCCGTGGTGGCCGCCACGCGCCCGCCGGTATCGACGATACCCAGTTGGCGGTGGCCGTAGAACGGTGCCTCCGACAAGGCCTCGATCGCCGCAGCCGGTGTCAGCCCCTGCGCCAGCAGGTCCAGCGCTTGCGGCCCCAGCGCGGGATCGGTGTGGCCCTGCGTCGTGACCGCGCCGACGCCGGCGCGCAGATGCAGGCAGCGCGAACCCACGGCCATCGGGCTGCTGGCCTGCGCCAGCCCCAGCAGGCCCTGCTTCGCGTCGAACGCGACGACGGTATAGGTCACGGCTTTCGCGAGATGTTCCAGTACACCGGGACCGGCGTGATCAGGGCACCCGAGAGGTTCGCGCGAAAGCCGCGGTAGGCCACCAGCTCGCCTAGGGGCTGGTACGGCACCACCTCCAGTGCGCGCAGCTGGTACTGCTCGGCGATCTTCTTGCGCTCGGCATCGCTCACGGCGTCGGCGAAGGCCCCGCGCAGGTTCTCCATCTCGGCGTCACAGGGCCAGCCGGGCCACGACTTCTCGCAGGCCGCGCGCATTGCGAAGTGCGGCAGCGGGTCCATCGTATCGAGCAGGTTGGGACCCGCGACGAAGATAGACCAGCCACCTTTGTCGACCGGGTCGGTCTTGGCCCGGCGCGAGGTCACGGAGGCCCAGTCCATGGCTTCTAGCCTGGTCATCAGCCCGATGTCACGCAGCAACTGGTCGGTTACCTGAGCATAGGTGTTGAGGTTGGGAATGTCTGTGGGCTGCAGGATCACCACGGGCGTGCCGTCATAGCCCGCTTCACGCACCAGGGCCCGGGCACGCTCCAGGTCCGGCTTCACCCAGCCGGCCGAGCTCATGTACGGCGAGCTGCACGTGTACATGCTTGCGCAGACCTTGCCTTGCTTGGCGTCGTCCGTGTAGGCGCGAATGTAGTTCGCCTGGTCGACGGCATAACGCAGGGCCTGGCGCAGCTTCGGGTTGTTGAACGGGGGCTGCGTCGAGTTGATGCGCAGCACCATGTGCTGCCCGGAGTTGCCGGTCTCCAGGCGCACGTCGTTGCGCCTGGCCAGCACTGGAACCAGGTCGGGGCTGACGTCCTCGTAGATGTCGATCTCGCCGCGCTGCAGCGCTGCGGTTGCCGTCTGCGGGTCGGACATGATCACCCATTCGACACGGTCGAAGGCCACTCGCTTGCCGCCCGCCAGTCCGTCGGCCGGTTCGCTGCGTGGCACGTACTTGGTGTTCTTGTCGTACACCACCTTCGAGCCAGAAACCCAGAGGTCGCGCCGCATGATGTACGGCCCCGAGCCGACGGGGTCGGTGATTGGCGTGGTGGGGGGCGTGGCGGCTATGCGGGCCGGCATGATGAAGGGCACCAGCGAACTGGGCTTGCCCAGTGCTTCCAGCAGCAGGCCCCAGGGCTTCTTCAGCACGATGCGAAACGTATTGTCATCGAGCGCATCCAGCGACGCCATCCGCTCGGTCAGCAATTGGCCGTGGTTGTCGCGCGCGGCCCAGCGCTTCAGCGATGCCACGACGTCGGCTGCTGTGACGGGCGCCCCGTCATGGAAGGCCAGGCCGCTGCGCAGGCGGAAGGTCCAGGTCAGGCCATCGGCGCTGGTGTCCCAGCGGTCCACCATCTGCGGGCGCACGCGCAGCTTCTCGTCCACCGAGAACAGGGTGTCGTAGACCATGTAGCCATGGTTGCGCACGGCATAGTCCGTCGTCGTGATCGGGTCGATGCTGCGCAGGTCGCTGAAGGGCTTCACGCGCAGGACGCTTTGCGCATGGGCGGAGTCAGCAGCCAGCAACACGAGCATGGCAAGTGCCGAGCCACGCAAAATGTCTTTCGGGGACCAGGATTCGAAGGGATGCATCGGGGGTCTCCTTGAGCGTTGGCGAGAAGGTGAATCGGCGATGACCATCGAGACACTGTATCGTACAGACGTCTAGACGTATGAGGCCTCACGTTTTCCCGAAAGCCCGCAGAAAGGAGTCATGTTGAACGATGAAGGCGTGCCGCTGTGGCGGCAGATCCAACGCGGCATTGAAGCGGACATCCGCTCCGGTTCGCTGGGCCCAGGGGCCCGACTGCCTGCCGAGCCCGAGTTGGCACTGCGCTTCGGCGCTCACCGCCACACGGTGCGCCGTGCGGTAGCCGAACTCGCCCAGCGCGGGCTGGTCCGCGTCGAGCAGGGGCGTGGGTCATTCGTGCACGAGGACACCATCGACTACGCTGTGGGCCGCCGCACACGCGTGGAAGATAACCTGCTGCGTCATCACAAGACCTTCAATGGCCGGCTGTTGTCCGTGCATGAAGCGGCCGCCGACGCGCAGCAGGCTTCGACGCTGAAGCTGCGCGGTCGCAATCCGAAGGTGGTGGTGGTCGAGACCCTGAATGAGGCCGACGGGGTGCCGATCAGCGTCGTCCGACACGTGCTCGCTGCCACCCGCTTCGCCGGTTTTGCCGCAGCGTACGAGGCCTCGGGGGGTTCGGTCACTGAGGCGCTCTCGTCCTGCGGCGTGCCGGACTTCTCGCGCAGCTACACACGGGTCAGCACCCGGCTGCCGACCGACGCCGAGGCCAAGTGGCTCAGGCAGCCCAAGTCTGTTCCGGTGCTGGTCACGGAAAGCATCGAGGCAGACCCGGATGGCGGCCCGGTCAAGTTCGGCATCGCGCGCTTCGCAGGTGACCGGGTGAAGCTGGTCCTGGAGTCCTGAGGTCGATGCGGCGCCATACCGACAGACACGGCACGCGTCTCGGTGATTGCATGAGTTGACGTGCCTCCCCCCAGATGATTCGCGCGGATGACGTGTTGTGGGCGCGACTTGGTGCTGACGGCCATCGGGCTGACAGTGTGCTGATGTGACTGGCAGGTTTGCGACGACGCGACCAGGTCATTGAGAATCCGCCGTCGACCCTGAGTTGTCAGCCGCGCATTCAGATTCGCTTCCGCAAAGCAGTCGCCGGCCAGATCCGGTTGAACCGCAGCGTCGAACCTGTCGATAGCGAACCACTGGAACGAAGGGCGCAGTGATGTCTGAGGCGTCAAGGGGCCAGTCGCCGGCCTCTCGGTGGACCGACATGGTGCCAAGTTGACCTCGTCGTCACCAGTGAGTATGACGATCATCATATTTCTGCTAGAGTTCGCACCATGACCAGCCAGCCCAACCGCAAAGAACTCAGCCATGAACGCATCGTCGCGACCGCCGCACGGGCGATTCGCCGAGGCGGATTCCACGGCGTGGGCGTCGCCGACATCATGAAAGAAGCCGGGCTGACCCACGGCGGCTTCTATGCCCACTTCAGCTCGCGCAATGCCTTGCTGGCCGAGGCCCTCGAGCGTGCGGGTCAGGACAGTGCGGCCCGCGTCGCTCAGGGCACCGCCGTGCGCCAGGCGCGCGGCGCCAGTGCCTTGCGTGCCCTGGTGGAAGGCTACCTGTCGCATCGCCACCTCGGCGACGTCGAAGCCGGTTGCCCAGTGGCAGCGCTGGTCTCGGAAATGCCGCGCCAGTCCCCCGAGGTGCGCGAAGCGTCGGCGCAACGGGTGCGTGGCCTGGTCGCCGCCGTGCGCCGCGCACTGCCGCAGGACGCACCGGCCGACAGCGCCCCGGCGATCGCCAGTCAATTGGTCGGTGCGCTGCTACTGGCCCGTGCCCTCGGCGACAACGCCGAGAGCCAGAGGCTGCTGAAGGCGTCGCGCCGGGCGCTGTTGGCACAGTACGACCGCGAGTCCTCCGACTGAACGATCACCGCTTGCCGCGTCACCATGAGTCTGCATCGAAATATGACGACCATCATGAACATGCCATCCTCCCGCCCCTCAACACCGACAAGGCCCTGAGCCATGAAGATTCACAACGCCACCGTCCTCATCACCGGCGCCAATCGTGGCCTCGGCCTGGCCTTCGCCCGTGAAGCGCTCGCCCGCGGCGCGCGCAAGGTCTACGCCGGCGTGCGCGACCCATCGAAGCTCACGCTGTCCGGGGTCGAGGCCCTCCGGCTCGACGTCACCCGTCCCGAGGACGTGGCCGCAGCGGCAAGCCGCTGCACCGATGTGACGCTGCTGATCAACAACGCCGGCATCGCCGCCTTCGGGGGCTTTTTGTCGGCCGACGGCATCGAGTCCTCACGCGCGCATCTGGAGACCAACTTCTTCGGCCCGCTGCGCTTGAGCCAGGCCTTTGCCCCGGTGCTGGCCGCCAACGACGGTGGTGCGATCCTGAACGTGCTGTCGGTCGCAAGCTGGATCAATTCGCCGCTGCTGGCAATGTATGGCGCCAGCAAGTCGGCGGCATGGGCGCTGACCAACGGTCTGCGCCACGAACTGCGCGCCCAGGGCACCCAGGTGCTGGGCATGCACGTGGGCTTCGTCGATACCGACCTGACCCGCGGTATCGACTTGCCCAAGTCGAGCCCGGCGCTGATCGTGCGGCGCACCCTCGATGCCCTGGAAGCCGGCGCCGAAGAGGTGCTGGCCGACGAGCGGGCGCGCCAGATCAAGCTGGGGCTCTCGGCCGAGCCGGGCGTGTATCTGCTGGACCCAAGCGCCGGTGCGTCCGTTGCGCCTGCAGCCGCTGGCTGAGCCTCACATGAGTGCCCTGATCACACCGGTCGGCGCAAGCGCCGCCACGCCTGCCGCCTCGCCAGCCACATCTCGCACGCAGCAGATGCTGCACGGGCCGCTGTTGCCGACGCTATTGCGACTGGCCACACCCAATGTGATCGGCCTGTTCGCGATGACGGTCGTCATCGGCTACGACGGCTACATCCTCGGCCGCCTGGGCGCCGACGCGCTGGCCGGCATTGCGCTGGTCTTTCCGCTGTCGATGTTGATGATGCAGATGTCGGGCGGCGGCATCGGCGGTGCCGTCACCGCCGCCGTCGCACGCGCGCTGGGCGCAGGGCGCGACGAAGAAGCCGGCCGCCTGGCACAGCAGTCGCTGTTCATCGCCTTCGTGCTGGCGGCCGCGTTCACGGTGGTGTTGCTCGGCTTCGGCCGCAACGTATTCGCGGCCATGGGCGGGCGCGGCGCGGCGCTCGACGCGGCGCTGGCCTATTCCAACGTGCTGTTCGGGGGCGCCATCGTCATCTGGGCCACCAACGTGCTGGGTGCCGTGGTGCGCGGCGCGGGCAACATGCTGCTGCCGGCGCTGATGCTGGTGCTGACGGCCCTGATCCATCTGGTGCTGTGCCCGACGCTGGTGTTCGGCTGGGGCCCGATTCCCGGCCTGGGCGTGGCCGGCGCTGCCGTCAGCCTGCTGATCGCCAATGGCGCCGCCACGGTGGTGCTGGCCGCGCACCTGTTGCGTCGCGACGCGGCGGCGGCGCTGAACCGATCCCCCTGGCGGCTGCACGCGGCGCTGGTGCGCGACATCCTGCGTGTCGGCATGCCCGCATCGATGAGCCCGGTGGTCAGCAACGCGTCGATCGCGGTGGCCACCGCCTTCGTCGGCAGCTTCGGTACCGCCGCACTGGCCGGCTATGGCGTGGCGGCACGGCTCGAATACATCCTGGTGCCGATCGCCTTCGGTTTCGGCACGGCGCTGACGGCGATGGTCGCGACCAACATGGGTGCGGGCAATCCGAAGCGCGCGTTGCGCGTCGCCTGGCTGGGCGCCGCCATCGTCGCCGTCATCACCGGCAGCATCGGGCTGACCACCGCGATTGCCCCGGCGCTATGGATGAACCTGTTCACGCAGGATGCGGCGGTACGCGAGTTCGGTGCTTCGTACCTGCGCATCGTCGGTGCCTTCTATGGGCTGTATGGCCTCGGGCTGGCCTTGTTCTTTGCCTCGCAAGGCGCCGGGCGCATGTTCTGGCCGCTGGCCGGCAGCGTCGCCAGGTTGGTGATCGTGGCGCTCGGCGGCTGGGCCTGCGTGCATGTGCTGCAGGCTGAAGCGAGCGGCTTCTTCATCGTCGTCGCGATCAGTCTGGCCGTCTATGGACTGATCATCGCCGGTGCGATCAAGTTCGGCAGCTGGACGCGATAGGCGCACATGTACCCAGCACGCCGATCGGCTGGACGACCATTTGCGAAAGACGAGCATGAACGAAACTGAAGTCGCGCTCATCGTGGGTGGCGGGCCCGGCATCAGCGCCAGCTGTGCCCGGCTGTTCTCGCAGCAGGGAGTGAAGGTGGCGGTCGCGGCGAGGGACACGCACAAGCCTGCCCTGAAGGCGCTCGCTCAAGACCATGGCGTCACTCTCATAGCGTGTGACGCCTCGATTCCCGGGTCGGTTGCCGCGATGTTCGACGAGGTGTCGCGCACGCTGGGTGCACCGAGGCTCGTGGTCCACAACATCGACGGGCGCCCACGCGATGTGTTCCGCAAGTCGATCAACGAGGTCGACCCCGCAGCGGTGATGACAACGCTGACAAACTCCACTTTCAGTGCGTTCCTCGTGGGCCAGCAGGCGGCCAAGGCGATGCTTTCACTGGAGGGCAGGGATGGCCACAAGGGCACGATCGTCTTCACCAACGCCAGCGCGGCCCTGAAGGGTTATCCGCGCAGTGCTGCATTTGCCGCGGCGTCCCACGGCAAGGCCGGCCTTGCCCAGAGCATGGCGCGGGAACTGATGCCGCAGGGCATCCATGTGGCCCATGTGCCGATCGATGCGGCGATCGGCTGGGAGCAACCCGATGGTTCACGTGCACATCGCCTTGCCGGCGAGGCCGTGGATGACAACTTGGCGCACCCGGATCGGATCGCCGAGATGTATTGGCAGCTTCATCGGCAGCACAGGTCGACCTGGGCGTTCGAGGTGGTGCTGCGCCCCTGGAAAGAGAACTGGTAGGCCTGCTGGGCTGTCGGAACGCGGAGCTACAACCCGGTTGGGCTGCGATTCAGCTGCAGCCCGACCCACGCATGATGAGTGGCGCCAGAGGTGATGCGGCTACTCGCCACAACGGGGGGTGCGGTCGGGCTGGCACTGGACGGCTCCATACTGCCCGCCGCGAATACCGGCTGGCAGCCGGACAAGACGCACCCATCCTCCAAGCGATGCCAGGCGTTGCGCACCTGGAAGGGCACTTCCGGCCTGGAGTGCCTTTACCGGGGTTGAAGGACCTTGCAACGACGTGGCGATCGTCAGCTGCGATAACCCTCTGGGTTGACGATGTCTACCGAAGCGCCTAAGATCGTTGACACTGTCTACTCACAGGACTTCTTACAAGTCGTGAGCCCTGGTTATGGAGCACCGTATGCACACCGAAACCCCTTCGCTCGCCCACCTGGATGATCAGCTTGTCGGTCCATGGGCCCTTCTGACGGGAGGCAGCGTGGGCATCGTCGTCGGCTTTGGCGTCGATCTAGTGCGGCTCGGCGTTCATGAAGTGAGGCGGGCACTGGCTGCCCGTTCCCGAAGCCAGCGCGTCGCGACACGCGGCTGGCACTGTCCCGGTCCCTGCGACGCGGGTGCGCGCTGAGTCGGATGGCCCGTTCGAGCTCTCGCGCACCGGCGCGGGCTGAAGAGCCCGTACCCGCTTTGCGGATACCCAAGGAACGCAGTGCAGCCCCTACGATGGAACTGCGCGATGCCTGTATTTCAGCAGCGCGCGAGGCCATTGCCCGACATGGCATAGAAAGCCTGAGTCTGCGTGACGTGGCACGCCGCCTGGGCGTGTCGCACCAGGCGCCGTACAAGCACTATCCGAGTCGCGACCATCTGCTTGCGGAAGTGATGCGCCGCTGCTTTCAGCAGTTCGCGCAGCATCTGGACGCGCGCAAGCATTTCGGCGATCCGCGACAAGACCTCGAATCGCTCGGGCGCCAGTACCTGAGCTACGCCCAGCAGCATCCGCTGGAATACCGGCTGATGTTCGGCACGCCGTGGCCGGCTGCGGCGGAGCATTCCGAGTTGCTGCACAACTCGACACATGCCTTCGACATCCTGCGCCAAGTGCTGCGGCGGATTCATGGCAGCAGCGCGAAGCAGTGTGAGCGCGTGGACCTGGACGCGATGTTCGTCTGGTCGACCATGCACGGGCTGGTGGGCGTGATGAATGGCAATTGCATCGACAAGCTCGGTCTGCAGCAAAAGATGCTGGGTCAGGTCGTGCAACATGTGATGGACGGGGTGGCTCGCGGGCTCAGCGGTGCCGGGCCCACTCGGCCCGCGTGAGGCCGGTATCGCACCAGTCAGCGTCCTTGAGTGTCCGATACGCAGCGGCTTCACCGCTGCATCCACTGCTGCAGTCTCGGCCCCGCGTGGCCTACCAGGTGTCCGACCTGGACGAGGCGGTGCAGGCAGCGCACGTCATTCTCGGACCGTACGAACCGATCGACGCGTACAGAGTGGCTGTGCTGGACGACGAAGGCACGCCGGTCGAACTGATCGAAACCAGCCTGAGCCACGCCGAGGCGCTGAGCAGGGCTCGCAAGGGCCGCGGTACGCTGTAT
>Ga0307505_10000873_pt1 | contig 28730 bp, 28 predicted proteins | sample 23_S_MG_FD_202183 | JGI IMG/M metagenome (GOLD analysis project Ga0307505, IMG submission 202183) | Soil microbial communities from Populus trichocarpa stands in riparian zone in the Pacific Northwest, United States - 23_S | ecosystem: Environmental > Terrestrial > Soil > Riparian zone > Trees... | reverse complement strand
CGTTCTGCACGAATCGCTCGGCGCCCCCGGCGGGATCGTAGCGGCTGCGCACGAGCGCCACGCGCGGGCCTGCGCCTGGCAGGTGCGCGCTCACGGGCGCGCGGGCGCGGTCGCGAGAAGCTCGTTCACGGCCGAGTGCACGCGATCGACCTCGAGGCGAGTCAAGCACTCGCTCACCTTGCCGCCGCCGCAGCCGTCGTTGCCGCAAGGCCGGCACGAATGGCCGCTCACGACCACGCGATGCGCAACGCGCCACGGACCCCATTCACGCTCGCCGCTCGGGCCGAAGAGCGCGACCACGGGCGTGCCCATGGCCGCGGCGATGTGCATCGGTGCGGAATCCACGCCGAAGAAGAGGCGCGCGCGCGCCGTCAGAGCCGCCATCTCGCGCAGCGTGAGCGCGCCCGAGAGGTCGGTCACCGGCACCGCGGCTTGCGCGAGGATGCGCCCGACGATGGCCTTCTCGCGCGCGTCGGGAGCCGCGGTGACAACGATGCGGTGGCCGTCGCGGGCGAGGCGCCGCAGCAGCTCGGCGTTGCGCTGCTCGGTCCAGGACTTGAACAGCCAGCGCGAGGTCGGGTGCGCGTGGATGAAGCTGCCGCGCGCGAGGCCCGCGTCGGCGAGCAGGCGATCGACCTTCGCCTCGGCTTCCTCGCCCGGGCGCATGACGAGCGCCTTCTCGTCCTCCTCCGGGTAGATCCCGATGCGGCGCAGCGCGTCGAGGTTGAGCTCCACCGTGTGGCGCGGCGTGCCCCGCGGCAGCTTGTACTGGTGCGAGAAGCTCCAGCGCCAGAAGGCGTTGGCGCGCGCCGGCGCCACCGACCAGCGCGGCCGCAGCGCCTGTGCGAGCCAGGCGCCGCGCCAGTGGTCGGTCAAGTGCACGACGAGCTGGTAGCGGCGCGCCTGCAGCGTGCGCAGGAGCGCCCCCTCGCGGCGCGCCTGCGCGGCGAGCCCCGCGCGCTTCCACGCGCGGTCGATCGCATGCAGCTCGGTCACCGCCGGGTGCCCCTCGAGCATGTCGCGGGTGTCGCCATAGACCAGCGCGTCGATCTCGGCATCGGGCATGCGGTTGGCGAGCACCTGGAACACGGGCGAGGCGAGGAGCACGTCGCCGTGGTGACGGAGCTTGGTCACCAGGACACGGCGAACGGAGGCGGGGTTGATGGCGTCGGGAACCACGCCGCACGATACCAAAATCGCGCCAGATCGCCTGATAAAATGTCCCCCATGGGGGACATCAACCAGCTGGCCTACCTCAAGCACTGGGTGCCGCGGGTGGACGGCCCGGTGCTCGAGGTGGGGAGCAAGGACTACGGGTCGACGGCGAGCTTCCGCGATTTCTACGCCGGAAGCGAGTACGTGGGCCTCGACATGGCGGCGGGAAAGGGCGTCGACGTCGTGGCGGACCTCACGCGCTCCATCGATCCGCTCAGGGAAGGTCACTTCAGCCTCGGCATCTGCTGCTCGGTGCTCGAGCATGTCGACAAGCCCTGGGTCTTCGCCGCCAACCTCAGCCGCGTGATCAGGCCCGGCGGGCTGCTGTACATGTCGGTGCCATGGGTGTGGCGCTATCACGCCTATCCGGACGACTATTTCCGCTTCTCGCATCGTGGCGTGATGTCGCTGTTCGAGGAGTTCGACTGGTCGCGGCTGTTCTACTCGACCACCGTGGAGCTCGAGTTCATCGAGATCGAGGAGCCGCTCGCCGACAAGGATGCCGGCGCCGACAACAGGATGGCGATCCAGCTCAAGAAGGGCGAGGCCAAGCGCAAGTACCTGCCCTACCTGATGGTGAACATGCTGGGCCGGCGGCGCGGCGCAGCGGCCTAGAGCATGCGCATCCTGTTCGCCACCGCGGCGCCTCTCAGGCAGGGCAGCGCCGGCATCACCTCCGATCTCGCGTCGGCCCGCTACCGCGTGCTGATTCCCGCCCAGCAGCTCGCCCGCCTCGGCCACCAGGTGCAGATAGGAACGCCCGGACCGGCCGGCTGGCCACCGGCCGTGAGGGATGCGACGTGCGACGCGGTCGTCATCTCGAAAAGCTTCGACCCGGCCCACGAGACGCTCGCGCGCGCGATGAAGGACCGTGGCGTGCGCGTGATCGTGGACTTCTGCGACGACCATTTCGGCCATCCACAGCTCGGTCCCCATTACCGCAACCTGGCGGCGCTGGGCGACACCGTGGTCGCCTCCACTCCTGCCATGGCGGAGGTGGTGCGGGCCCACGCCGGGCTCGATTGCATCGTGATCACCGATCCCGTGGAGGGGCCGCGCGGCATGCCGAAGTTCGCCCCGCGCCTGCCGGCCCTTCGCCTCGTCTGGTTCGGCCATCCGACGAACCTGAACGGCCTTCTCGGCCGCTCGGCGCAGCTGCACGCGCTCGCCCGGCGCTTTCCGGTGCGCCTCACTGTGGTCACCACGTCCTCCGCCGAGGTTGCCGCGCGAGTGGCTTCGCTTGCCAACGGTACCGACGGGCGCGTCACGGCCGAGCTCGTGCCGTGGTCGCTGGAGGCGACGTGGCAGGCGCTCGCGGATTGCGACCTCGCGTGGATTCCGGTGGAGGACACCGCGCAGAAGTCGGTCAAGAGCCCCAACCGGATGCTCGAGGCGCTGTGGGCGGGCAAGCCCGTCGTCGCCGACGCCCTTGCGGCGTATCAGGAGTTCGCGGACCTCACCCCGGTGGGACGGGGTCTCGAGGCCGGCGCGATCGCGTGCCTCGAGGACGCCGCCGGGGTCGAGCGCCGGGTTGCGGAGGCACAGCGGCGAATCGCGCGCACGCACTCGGCCTTCGCCTGCGGTGATGCGTGGGCACGCGCGCTGGGCGATGCCGCCGAGCGCTCGATGCGCCTGAACCTCGGCTGCGGCGACAAGATCCTTCCCGGCTACGTGAACGTCGACGTGGTCGAGGCGCGCGCGGGCATGCGCCCCGACGTGATCTGCGACCTGCACGACCTGGCGCCGTTCGCCGCCGACAGCGCCGACGAGATCCTGTCGGTGCACGTCGTCGAGCATTTCTGGCGCTGGGAGGTGCGCGACGTGCTGCGCGAGTGGGTGCGGGTGCTCAAGCCGGGCGGGCGGATGATCATCGAGTGCCCCAACATCCTGTCGGCCTGCCGCACGTTTCTCGAGAACCCGGAGCAGTTCGCGCGCGAGGACCAGAACGGCCAGCGCACGATGTGGGTGTTCTACGGCGATCCCAAGTGGAAGGACCCGCTCATGATCCATCGCTGGGGCTACACGCCCGAGTCGTTGAAGGCGCTGCTGGGCGAGGTGGGCCTCGCGGACGTGCGCCAGGAGCCGGCGCAGTTCAAGCTGCGGGAGCCGCGGGACATGCGCGTGGTGGGCGTGAAGCCATGAGCCCGCGCGCGTTCGACGACCTCAACATGACACCGCACGGCGAGGCCTACGTGCGCTGGTTCCACGAGGCCAACGTCTGGAAGAACATGACCTGGCACGGCATCCGCACGCTCAAGCTGCCGAGCGACGTATGGAACTACCAGGAGATCATCTTCGAGCGCCGCATCGAGCACGTGATCGAGACGGGCTCGCGCCACGGCGGCTCGGCGCTCTTCTTCTCCGAGACCCTCGCCGCGCGCGGTGCCAGGGGGCCGGTGGTATCGATCGACATCGAGGGCACGTCGAACCAGGTCGGCAGCCGCGCGGGCATCCATTTCCTCCTGGGGGACAGCGCCGCCGCCGCGACGGTCGAGCGCGCGACCGCCCTCCTTCCCGCCGGGCGTGGACCGCTCTTCCTCATCCTCGATTCCGACCATCGCCGCGAGCACGTGCTGCGCGAGCTGCGAGCCTGGGTCCCGCAGCTCCGGTCCGGCGACTACCTCGTGGTCGAGGACACGATCGTGAACGGGCATCCGGTGCGCCCCGAGCACGGGCCGGGCCCGATGGAGGCGATCCGCGACTTCCTCGAGGAGTTCCCGGGCCAGCTCGTCCACGATCGCGAGCGCGAAGCCAAGTTCGGCGCGAGCTTCGCCGCGCGCGGCCACTACGTGCGCGCTTAGGGGACCGGACCGGGCGGCTAAAACGCCTCGAAGCGCAGCGTGAGCAGCACCGCACGGCGCGCGCCGTCGTAGCCCACCGAGGTCTCGTAGCGTTTGTCGGCGAGGTTGGTCGCCGCGAGCTCGGCCGACCAGTGCTTCGCCCAGCGGTAGCGCACGCGCGCGTCGACGGTCGCATGCGAAGGCAGGCGGCTTGCCTCGGCCTCGCCGGGCGAGTCGTAGCGATCCCCGGTGGCGTGCACGGTGAGCCCCGCGGTCCATGCGCCCCAGGAGCGAGTCGCGGCAAGCGTGCCGTAGCGCTCGGCGCGCCCGTGCAGGCGCAGCCCCGTCGACTCGTCGCGCGGGCGCTGGGAGGTCAGGGCCGCGCGCCAGCGCACGCCCCAGGCGACACCCTCGGCGGCCATCTCCACGCCGCGGATGCGCGCGCGGCTTACGTTCACCACGGTGGGGAAGATGAACGCGATCATGTCCTCGATCTGGTTGTCGAACGCGGTCACGCGCCACGCGATCGTGGCGCGCGCCGCCGAGCGAATCGAAACCTCGCGGCTCTCGTTCCTCTCGGGTCTCAGGTCCGGGTTGGGCTGGTAGAAATCCGACGTGGGGCCGTAGAGGTCGAAGAAGGTGGGCGCGCGGAAGCCGCGCGCGAAGGTCGCCGCGACGCGATACCCCGAGACATCGATGCCATAGCCCACGGCGCCGGTATTGCGCTTGCCGAAGGCGTCGTCGTCGTCGTAGCGCCAGCTCGCCTCGAAGCGGTGGCCGGCGCGCGCCTCGGTGATTCCCACGAACGCCGAGTCGGTCCGGCGCTCGTCGCGCGCGAACGTGGTCGCCTCCGAGAGCACCTTGCGGCGCACGATCTCCCCGCCTACGACCAGCGAGCCGCCGCCGGGCACCGTGAGCTCGTTGATCCACGAGCCTTGATCCTGGCGCGTCTCGAATCGGTCGGCAAAGGCGCCGAAGATCTCGATCCTGTCCACGCTCGTGCCGGCGGAGAAGCGGCTCAGCCAACCGGGTGCGAAGGTGGCCGAGGAGGTGATGCGCGCACCGCCGATCGATTGCTCGTTGCGGTCGTCGGTGCCGCAGCCGTCGAAGTGGGTGCGGCCGCGCGAGGCGAAGGCTTCGAGCGCCACGTTCTCCCCCTGCCACAGGCGCTGCGCCACGCGCAGGTTCGCGAATGCGTTGTCGTGGGGGTCGCGGTCGGGGTCGTGGCAGAAGGGCGCGCGCGCGGTGGTGGCGCTGGGCGCGTCGACTTCGCGATAGCCCACCGTGAGCACCGCGGCGGTGGGGCCGTCGACGGTGGTGAGCCCGGCGGCGACGCGCCGGTCGTTGTCCGAGCCGAACGCGGTGGAGACGAAGAGGTGCGGCACGTCCTTGCCGCGCGTGAACACCTGCACCACGCCGCCCATCGCTTCCGAGCCCCAGAGGCTGGACAGCGGTCCCTTCACCACCTCGATGCGCTCGATCAGTTCCAGCGGGATGTTCTCGATGGAGGTGGTGCCGACGGTGGCCGAGCCCACGCGCATTCCGTCGACCAACACCAGCGTCTGCGCGGTGCCGGCGCCGCGCATGAACAGGCCCTGCGGCTGGCCGGGGCCGCCGGTGGCGCGCAGCTCGATGCCCGCGAAGCGCTCGAGCACCTCGGCGAGCGAGAGCGCGCCGGCACCGTCGAGGTCCTCGCGCGTGATCACGGTGGCGTCGCGCAGCGTGGGCTGCGCGGAGAGGCCGCGCGAGGCCGTCACCACGACAGGGTCGAGGCCGCGCGCGAGGGACAGGGGGAGCTGCTGGGCGGCTGCCGCCAGGGAGGCGAGGCCGAAGATGCCCGCCACGGATGCCGGTTTGAACATGGGCCGAGTCCTTTGCGAACGCGCAGCGAGCGTCCCCGCAAGCTGCTGGGTGAGCGCGATCCGGACCGGTCTTCGGGCTCGCGAGGCAGGCTCGCATACCGTTGCGGGGGCAGCGCCGGCGTTCCACCGGCTTCCCGGGTATCCGGGATCGCTGCCGCCATGATACCTGCACGACCGCCTCCACGCTCGAAATCACTTTCAAAATAGCGGCTTATGCCTTGAGCAGCCAAGTTTTTTGCGGATTGACGGGGGAATTGATTTCCAATAGGGTGACTGCATGGAACCGGAGCTCGCGGCGCTCGAGGAGCGCATCGCCCAGCTGGTGCAGCGGCTGAACGCCCTGCGCGAGGAGAACCGCGACCTGCGCCAGCAGCTCGCGGCGCGCACCGACGAGAACGCGCGCAACTTCGAGAAGCTCGCCGCGGCGCGCACGCGCATCGAGGCGCTGCTCAAGCAGATTCCGGAAACCGAATCGTGAGCGCGACGCCGGACAAGAACGCGGTCACCATCAGCCTGCTCGGGCGGGAGTTCCGCGTCGGCTGTCCCGAGGGCGAGAAGAAGCAGCTCATGGCCTCGGTCGACTACCTCAACCGCAAGCTGAAGGAAGTGCGCGACACCGGCAAGGTGGTGGGCAACGAGCGCATCGCGATCATGGCCGCGCTGAACATCGCGCACGAGATGATGTCGAACCCCGGCAAGGGCGGCGACGCGGTCGACAACACCGCCATTAAGCGTAGAATCCTTGCGATGCAGGAGGCTCTCGATTCGGCGCTCGCCGCCGACCAGGAGAATCTCTTCTGATGAGGGTTTCCTGCGGTGTTCGTCCGGGCTTACATCCTTTGAACCGATAGCGGTAACCCTGGACGCCGGCCAAGGCCACTATTGTGCGAGTCCCACGTCGGACTTACCTGCGGTGGCCGGTTGGCATCCGCCTTGAACCGATGGTTCGAGGTGCAGCTTGGACGAACACCGCAGGGAATCCATGAATTACTGGCTCATGAAATCCGAGCCCGACGAGTTCTCGATCGACGACCTCGTCAAGGCCCCGAAGCAGACCACGGCATGGTTCGGCGTGCGCAACTACACGGCGCGCAACTTCATGCGCGATGACATGCGCGTTGGCGACGGCGTGCTCTTCTACCACTCGAGCTGTCCCGAGCCCGGCATCGCGGGCATCGCCACGGTCGCGAGCAGGCCCTATCCCGATCCGTCGCAGTTCGACCGCAAGAGCCCCTACTTCGACCCCAAGGCGAAGCGCGAAGAGCCGCGCTGGATGCTGGTCGAGGTGAAGCTCGACCGCAAGACCCGCCTCATGCCGCTCTCCGAGATGCGCTCGTGCGCGGCGCTCGCCAGCATGCTCACCCTGCGGCGCGGCAACCGGCTCTCGATCACGCCCGTGGCCGAGGCCGAGTGGAAGTTCATCCTCAAACGGCTGGATGGCTGAGCTCGCCGCGTACCTGGCGATCGGGGCGGCGACGGGATTCTTCGCCGGGCTGCTCGGGATCGGGGGCGGCACGATCATCGTCTCCTCGCTCGCGCTCATGTTCGCGGCACAGGGCTTTCCCGCGGGCTTCGTGATGCACATGGCGATCGGCACCTCGCTCGCGGCGATCATGGCGGGCTCGTGGGCGAGCTTCCGCACGCACCACCGGCACGGCGCGGTGGACTGGGCGGTCGTGCGCGCGATGATCCCGGGCGTGCTCGCCGGCGCGCTCGCCGGCGCCGTGCTCGCGCGCTTCCTCGGCACCGGCGTGCTCAAGGCCTTCTTCCTCGTCTTCCTGGCGATCATCACCGCGCAGATGGTCTTCGGCTTCAAGCCCGGCGCGAAGCGTGGCCTGCCCGGGGCCATCGCGCTCGCTCTCATGGCGTTTTTCATCGGCGGGTCCGCGAGCCTCTTCGGGGGCGGCGCCGCGGCGATCGGCGTGCCGTTCCTCACGTGGTGCAGCATGACGATGCATCGCGCGATCGGCACGGTGGCGGCGCTGGGATTCCCGCTCGCGATCGCAGGGGCGCTCGGTTACGCGGCGATGGGTTGGAACGCGCCCGGCCTGCCTGCCTGGAGCGCGGGATTCGTCTACCTGCCCGCGTTCGCCGGCATCTCGGTCGCGAGCCTTCTCGTGGCTCCTTACGGCGCGCGCCTCGCGCATCGCCTGAAGGGCCCGACGCTGCGCCGCATCTTTGCCCTCTTCCTCATCGCCATCGGGGTCAAGGTCGCGGTCTCGGTCTGAGCGCGGCGGCCTACTCGTCCCGCGCCGCCGCGGCGACCCTGCGGCGGCGGCGGACCCACTGGTTCAACCCCTCGACCGCGATCGAGAAGCCGAGCGCGAAGTAGATGTAGCCCTTGGGGATGTGGAAGTGCAGGCCGTCGGCGATGAGCACCATGCCGATCAGCAGCAGGAAGGAGAGCGCCAGCATCTTGACCGTCGGGTGCGCCTGGATGAAGTTGGAGAGCGGGTCGGCGGCCACGAGCATCAGGATCACCGCAGCGACCACCGCGACCACCATCACCCAGAGGTGGTCGGCCATGCCCACCGCGGTGATCACCGAGTCGAGCGAGAAGATGATGTCGATGATCGCGATCTGAGTCACCACCGCCATGAAGGTCGTGCCGCCGCGCGCCGGGCCCTTGTCCTCGGCGCTCCCCTCGACCTCGTTGCCGATCTCGTGCGTGGCCTTGTAGAGCAGGAAGAGGCCGCCGACGACGAGGATCACGTCGCGCCACGAGAGCGCGAACTTGCCCACGTGCAGGAAGGGCTGCGTGAGCGTCACGATCCACGCGAGCGCGGCGAGCAGCATGAGGCGCGTGATGAGCGCCATCGCCAGGCCCACCTTGCGCGCCCGGGACTGCTGGTGCAGGGGCAGGCGGCTGGCCAGGATCGAGATGAAGACGAGGTTGTCGATCCCGAGGACGATCTCGAGCGCCATCAGCGTGATGAGGCTCGCCCAGATCCCGGGATCCGAGATCCACTCGAAGGCGAAGAATTCCATCGGTGTCAGCCCATCAGCCGGCGCGCGGCTTCCTGGTACTTCTCAGAGGTCTTCGCGGCGACCTCGGGCGGCATCGCGGGCGCGGGCGGCTTCCTCTCGAAGCCGATCGAGTCGAGCCAGTTGCGCACGTACTGCTTGTCGAAGCTCTCCGGGCTCGCGCCCTCGCGCCAGGTGGCGAGCGGCCAGAAGCGCGAGGAGTCCGGGGTGAGCGCCTCGTCGATGAGATGCAGCTTGCCGGCGCCGTCCACGCCGAACTCGAACTTGGTGTCGGCGATGATGATGCCGCGCTCGAGGGCGTACGCGGCGGCGGCCTCGTAGAGGCGGATCGCGGTGTCGCGCACCTCGCGCGCGCGCGCCTCGCCCACCATCTGCGCCATGCGCTCGAAGGTGATGTTCTCGTCGTGGTGGCCGGCCTCGGCCTTGGTGGCCGGGGTGAAGATCGGCTCGGCGAGCTTCGATGCGCGCTTCAGGCCCGGCGGGAGCTTCACGCCGCAGACCATTCCGTCCGCGCTGTACTCCTTCCAGCCCGAGCCCTCGAGGTAGCCGCGCACCACTGCCTCCACCGGCAGCGGCGCGAGCTTGCGCACGACGATCGCGCGCCCGCGCACCTGGTCGCGTTCCTCGGGCGCCACGACCGTCTCCGGATCGATCCCCGTGAGGTGGTTGGGGACGATCGAGGCGAGGCGCGCGAACCAGAAGTTGGCGAGCTCGTTCAGCACGCGGCCCTTCTCGGGCACGGGCGTGGGCAGGATCACGTCGTAGGCCGAGAGCCGGTCGGTGGTGACGATGAGGAGCTTGTCCTCGCCCACCGTGTAGATGTCGCGCACCTTCCCCCGCCCGAGCAGGGGAAGGCTCCGGATCGACGTCTCGAAGACCGGCTGCACCTAGGCGGCCACAGGCTGCTTTTCCAGCTCCTTCTTCCATTCCCCCTTCGCGGCGAGGCTGTTCATGCGCGCGCGGTGCTGGAAGGCCTTCTGCGCGGCGGCCACGTTGCCCGCCTGCCCGCGCCAGGCGTTGAGCGCCACGGCCTGGAGCGCGCGGCTGTAGCTGAACGTGAGCGGCCACGGCGCGCCCATGCGGTTCATGGCGTCCAGGTGCGCGGTCGCGTTCTCGTCGGTCTGGCCGCCCGAGAGGAAGACCACACCGGGAAGTGCCGCGGGGACGGTGCGCTTGAGGACCCGCAACGTGCGCTCGGCGACCTCGGCCACGGGCGCCTGCCTGGGGTTGGCCTTGCCCGAGACGCACATGCTCGCCTTGAGGATCACGTGCTCGAGCGAGACGTCCTGGCGCGCGAGCTCGGTGAAGAGCGCCTCGAGCGTCTCGAGGTGCACCTTCTCGCTCCTCTCGGCGCCATGGTCGCCGTCGAGCAGGACTTCGGGCTCGACGATGGGGACGATCGAGGCTTCCTGGCACGCGGCCGAATAGCGCGCCAGAGCATGGGCGTTGGCCTCGATGCACGCGCGCGAGGGGATGTCGTTGCCGATCGTGATCACCGCGCGCCACTTGGCGAAGCGTGCGCCCATGCCGAAGTACTCCTTCATGCGGCCGGGCAGCTTGTCCAGGCCCTCGGTCACCTTCTCGCCCGGATGCAGCGCCATGTCGTGCGCTCCGGCGTCGACCTTGATGCCCGGGATGATGCCGTTCTTCTGCAGATAGGCGCCGAAATTGGTGCCGTCCTTCGTCGACTGGCGCAGCGTCTCGTCGAACAGGATCACGCCGCTCACGAACTCGCCGAGCTTCGGCGTGGTGAACAACAGCTCGCGGTAGGCGCGGCGATTCTCCTCGTTGCACTCGACGCTCACCGAGTCGAAGCGCTTCTTGCAGGTCCCGGCGCTCTCGTCGGCGGCGAGCAGGCCCTTGCCCGGCGCGACCATGGCGCGGGCGGTCTCGGTCATCAGCTTGGTGTCCATCGTGTTTCCTCGGGGGTTCGGGCGTCCGGCCAGGCGCGCCCGGGGTTTTTCGGAAGGCGTCCGGCCATTTTACCGTGGCACGCCGGTCACGCCCGGTGCTCGCCCACCTTCACGATCTTCATGGTGTTGGTGCCGCCCGCCTTGCCGATGGGCTCGCCGATGGTGAGCACGATGAGGTCGCCGGCCTTGACCGCGCCGTGGCGCACCAGCACCGCCTCGGCCTCGGCCAGCAGCTCCTCGCGGTCGTGGCCGACGTACTTCACCATCAGCGGGTAGACGTCGCGGAAGAGGGTGCAGCGGTAGCGCGTCTCGGTCTGCGCCGTGAGGGCGTAGATCGGGACTCCACAATTGAGGCGCGACATCCACAGCGCCGTGGAGCCCGACTCGGTGAGCGAGGCGATCGCCTTCACCTTGAGGTGGTAGGCGGTGAAGAGCGCGCCCATCGCGATCGACTGGTCCACGCGCGTGAACACGCGGTTGAGGAAGTCCTGCTCGAGCGTGACCTGCTGCGACTTCTCGGCCTCGATGCAGATCCGGTTCATCGCGGCGATGGTCTCGACCGGGTACTGGCCCGAGGCGGACTCGGCCGAGAGCATCACGGCGTCGGTGCCGTCCAGCACCGCGTTGGCCACGTCCGAGACCTCGGCGCGCGTCGGCACGGGGCTCGAGATCATCGACTCCATCATCTGGGTCGCCGTGATGGTGAGCTTGTTCATCTCGCGCGCCTGCCGGATCATGCGCTTCTGCAGCGCGGGCACGGTAGCGTCACCCACCTCGACGGCGAGGTCGCCGCGCGCCACCATGATGCCGTCGCACGCCTGCATGATGTCCTCGAGCGCCGGGATCGCCTCGGCGCGCTCGATCTTGGCGATCAGCATCGCCTTGCCGCCTGCGGCGCGCAGCAGCTCGCGCGCCATGTACATGTCGGCGCCGCTCTTGGGGAAGGAGACGGCGACGTAGTCGACGTTCATGTTCGCCGCGGTGCGGATGTCCTCGATGTCCTTGGACGTGAGCGCCGCTGCGGTGAGCCCGCCGCCCTGGCGGTTGATGCCCTTGTTGTTCGACAGCCATCCCCCGTGGCGCGTGACGGTGTGGATCTCGCTGCCGCGAACCCTGCCGACGTCGAGGACGATGCGCCCGTCGTCGAGCAGCAGCACGTCGCCTGCCTTCACGTCGCGCGGCAACTCCTTGTAGTCGAGGCCCACGCGCCCCTGGTCGCCCGGACCGTCGAGCCCGGCGTCGAGGATGAACGCGTCGCCGGGCTTGAGCGCCACCTTGCCGCCATTGAACTTGCCCACGCGGATCTTCGGGCCCTGCAGGTCGGCCATGATGCCCACCGCGCGGTCGATCTTGCGGCAGGTGTCGCGCACCAGCTCGGCGCGCTTGATGTGGTCGTCGGCGGTGCCGTGGGAGAAGTTGAGCCGCACCACGTCGACGCCCGCCGCGAACATCCGCTCCAGCGTCGGGCTATCGCTCGAGGCGGGGCCGAGGGTGGCGACGATCTTGGTGCTGCGCTGCATGTCGGTCAGGCCCCTGCCGCGGCGCGGCTCTCGAGCACCTCGATCGCGGGCAGGCGCTTGCCTTCCAGGAACTCGAGGAAGGCGCCGCCCCCGGTGGAGATGTAGTCGATGCGCTCGCCCACGCCGTACTTGGCGATCGCGGCGAGGGTGTCGCCGCCGCCGGCGAGCGAGAACGCCTTCGAGGCAGCGACCGCCTCGGCGACCGCGCGCGTGCCGTTCTCGAACGGTGCGAACTCGAACACGCCGACCGGCCCGTTCCAGACGATGGTGCCGGCCTGCCCGATGAGGCTCGCGTAGCGGGCCGCCGTCTGTGGCCCGATGTCGAGGATCATGTCGTCGTCCTCGACGTCGCGCGCCGCCCTGGCGGTAGCGGGGGTGTCGGCCGCGAACGCCTTGCCGCATACCACGTCCGTCGGCACGGGCACCGCGGCGCCTCGCGCCTCCATCATCACCATGATCTCCTTGGCCTCGGGCGCGAGCTCGGCCTCGCACAGCGACTTGCCGATCGGCAGCCCCGCGGCGAGCATGAAGGTGTTGGCGATGCCGCCTCCCACGACCAGCTGGTCGACCTTGCCGGCGAGCGACTTGAGGATGGTGAGCTTGGTCGAGACCTTGGATCCGGCCACGATCGCCACCAGTGGGCGCGCGGGGTCCGCGAGCGCGCGGCCGAGCGCCTCGATCTCGGCGGCGAGCAGCGGCCCCGCGCACGCCACGGCGGCGAACTTCGCCACGCCGTGCGTGCTCGCCTCGGCGCGGTGCGCCGTGCCGAAGGCGTCGTTCACGTAGACGTCGCAGAGCGCGGCGTACTTGCGCGCGAGCGCGTCGTCGTTCTTCTTCTCGCCCTTGTTGAAGCGGCAGTTCTCGAGCATCACGAGCCGGCCGGGCTTCACCTCGACGCCCTCGACCCAGTCGCGGGCGAGCGGCACGGGCTCGCCGAGGAGCTCGGCCAGGCGTGCGGCCACGGGGGCAAGCGAGTCAGCCTGCGAGAACTGGCCCTCGGTCGGGCGGCCGAGGTGCGAGGTCACCATCACCGCCGCGCCCCGATCGAGCGCGGCGCGCACCGCGCCCACCGAGGCGCGGATGCGGGTGTCGTCGGCGATCGCCTGGCGGTCGTCGAGCGGCACGTTCATGTCCGAGCGGATCAGCACGCGCTTGCCGGCGAGGTCGACGTCGGCCATGCGCAGGACCTTCACAGCGAGTCCCTTCTCGCACGCGCGCGGGCGGCGGAGGCCTCGAGCGTCTCGTTCAGCTCGCGGGTGATGCGGCTGCCCGTGGTCTGGAAGAGGAACGGCAGCAGGCCGTGCAGCACGGCCGCGATGCCGCCGAGCGTCATCTTCGCTCCGTAGCGGCAGGCGAAGCGGGCGTGCTCGAGGTACGTCTCGCCGACGTCGCGCGGATGTGCGGTGAAAGGATTTCGCACCACTACTTCGCGGCCATCAGCGCCATGGTGGTGTCGAGCATGCGGTTGGAGAAGCCCCACTCGTTGTCGTACCAGCTGCAAACCTTCACCAGGCGCCCCGAAACCTTGGTGAGCGTGGCGTCGAAGACCGACGAGCGCGGGTCGTGGTTGAAGTCGACCGACACCAGGGGCCCCGTGTTGTAGCCGAGGATGCCCGCGAGGTCGCCGGATTCCGCGGCCTTCTTCATGATCGAGTTGACCTCGTCCACGGTCGTGTCGCGCGCCGCGGTGAACGAAAGGTCGACGAGGGACACGTTGATGGTGGGCACGCGGATGGCGAAGCCGTCCAACTTGCCGTTCAGCTCCGGCAGCACCAGGCCCACCGCGGCGGCCGCGCCGGTCTTGGTCGGGATCATCGACTGGGTGGCCGAGCGCGCGCGCCGCAGGTCCTCGTGGAAGACGTCGGTGAGCACCTGGTCGTTGGTGTACGCATGGATCGTGGTCATGAGGCCGTTGACCACGCCGATCGCGGCGTGCAGCGGTTGCACCACCGGCGCCAGGCAGTTGGTGGTGCACGAGGCGTTCGAGATGACGGTGTGCGCGGCCTTGAGTGTCCTGTGGTTCACGCCGTACACCACGGTCGCATCGACGTCCTTGCCGCCGGGCGCCGAGATGATCACCTTCTTTGCGCCGCCCTTCAGGTGCGCCGAAGCCTTTTCCTTGGTGGTGAAGAAGCCGGTGCTCTCGAGCACCACGTCGACGCCGAGCTGGCCCCACGGCAGCTGCGCCGGGTCGCGTTGCGCGAACACCTTGATGCGGTCGCCGTCGACGACCATGTGGTCGCCGTCCACTTCGACCTTGCCGGGAAACTTGCCGTGGGTGGTGTCGTAGCGCGTGAGGTGGGCGTTGGTCTCGGCCGGCCCGAGGTCGTTGATCGCGACGATCGCCAGGTCGTGGGATTTGCCGCTCTCGTAGTGCGAGCGAAGGATGTTGCGGCCGATGCGGCCGTAGCCGTTGATGGCGACGCGGACGGTCATTTCGGGGGCTCCGGGGAGGAATTGCGGGACAAGGGAGCTATTTTAGCCGCTTCGTCGGGCGGGCTCGTCCGGGCCCCGCACCAGCGCGGTGAGGTCGTGCCAGGCATAGGCCACCTGGACGAACGAGTGCAGGCGCCCGAGGCGCTCGGTCTTCTCGCCGATCTCCACCCCGCCCAGCGCCTCGTAGAACATGCGCGCGCGGTTCGCCTTGAGCACCCAGAGGTAGAAGCCGAAGCGGCCCTGGCGCACGAAATGGCGTGCGGCGGCGCTCGCCAGCGCGCGGCCCACGCCCTGGCGCTGGTGCTCCTGCAGCACGTAGAGCGAGTAGATCTCGGCCTCGAGGCCCTCGAGCAGGTGGCGCGCGTCGCCGCAGTCGGCGAAGCCCACGATGCGCCCGTCGCGCTCGGCGACCCAGGTCGCGCCGGCGTCGGACGCGCGCGCGAGGCGCCGGCGCCAGGCGGCTTCGCCCTGCCTTCCGGCGCTTGTGGCAATGAAATCGAGCGGGAGGATGCCGGCGTAGGTCGTGCGCCAGCTCTCGCGGTGCACGGCGGCGAGCGCCGGCGCGTCGGCCACGGTCGCCGCGCGAAGCGCCAGGGCGGCCTTCGTGTCAGGCAACGCGGCGGATCGCCTGCGCCAGGTGCTCGGCGTCGATGCCGAGGAACTTGTAGACGTCGCCCGCCGGCGCCGACTCGCCGAAGCGGTCGATGCCGACGACCTCGCCCTCGAGCCCGACGTACTTGCGCCAGTAGTCGGTGACGCCCGCCTCTATTGCGACGCGGGGCAAACCTCGCGCAAGCACAGCGTCGCGCCAGGCGGCGTCCTGGCGGTCGAAGAGGGAAGTGCACGCCATCGAGACCACGCGCACCGGCAATCCCGCCTCGGCGAGCGCCTTCTGCGCTGCCAGCGCGATCGCCACCTCCGAGCCCGTGGCGATCACGACCGCGCGCGCGCCGGGCGCATCCGAGAGCACGTAGCCGCCACGGCGGATCGCGGCGACGCCTTCGGGCGTGCGCTTCACGAACGGCAGGTTCTGGCGCGAGAGCGCGAGCGCGCTCGGCCCGTCCTTGCGTTCCAGCGCCACGGCCCATGCCACCGCGGTCTCGACCGTGTCGCACGGGCGCCACACGTCCATGTGGGGGATGAGGCGCAGGCTCGCGACGTGCTCCACCGCCTGGTGCGTGGGTCCGTCCTCGCCCAGGCCGATCGAGTCGTGGGTGAAGACGAAGATGTTGCGCGCGCGCATCAGCGCCGCCATGCGCAGCGCATTGCGCGAATAGTCCGAGAAGGTGAGGAAGGTCCCGGAGTAGGGGATGAAGCCGCCGTGCAGGGCGAGGCCGTTGCCGATCGCGGCCATGCCGAACTCGCGCACGCCGTAGTAGACGTAGTTGCCGGCTTCGTGCGCCGTCACGGGCTTGCTGCCCGACCACGTGGTCAAGTTGGAGCCGGTGAGGTCGGCCGAGCCGCCGAGCATCTCGGGCAGCGCCGCGGCGTAGGCCTCGATCGCCAGCTGCGAGGCCTTGCGCGTGGCGACACTCTCGCCTTTCTCGACGGCTTTCGCGACCGCCGCCTCGACAGTCGCCTTCCAGTCGGCGGGAAGCTCTCCCGCGATGCGACGCCGGAACTCGCGCGCCTCTTCGGCGTGCGCCCGCTCGTAGGCGGCGAAGCGCGCATTCCACTCGGCTTCGGCCGCCTTGCCGCGCGTGCGCGCGTCCCACGCCCGGTACACGGCGTCGGGGATCTCGAACGGCGCGTGGCTCCAGCCGATCGCCGCGCGCGTGGCCGCGACCTCCTTCTCGCCCAGCGCCGCGCCATGGACGGCGTCGGTGCCCGCCTTGTTGGGCGAGCCCTTGCCGATCACCGTGCGGCAGCAGATGAGGCTCGGCCGCGAGGTCTCGGCGCGCGCCTTGTCGATGGCGGCCGCGATCGCCGCGGGATCGTGGCCGTCGATGCCGGCCACCACGTGCCAGCCGTAGGCCTCGAAGCGCTTCGGCGTGTCATCCCGGAACCAACCCTCGACGCGGCCGTCGATCGAGATGCCGTTGTCGTCGTAGAAGGCGATGAGCCTGGCCAGGCCCAGCACGCCCGCGAGCGAGCAGGCCTCGTGCGAGATGCCTTCCATCAGGCAGCCGTCGCCGAGGAAGACGTAGGTGTGGTGGCCGACGATCTCGTGGCCGGGGCGGTTGAAGCGCGCGGCGAGGAGCTTCTCGGCGAGCGCGAAGCCCACGGCGTTCGCGAGCCCCTGGCCGAGAGGGCCGGTCGTGGTCTCCACGCCGGGCGTGTAGCCGACCTCCGGATGCCCGGGCGTCTTCGAGTGCAGCTGGCGGAACTTGCGGATCTCCTCCAGCGGCAGGTCGTAGCCCGAAAGGTGCAGCAGCGCGTACTGCAGCATCGAGCCGTGGCCGTTGGAGAGCACGAAGCGGTCGCGATCGGGCCACGCCGGATTGGCCGGGTTGTGGCGCAGGTAGTTCCTCCAGAGCACCTCGGCGATCTCGGCCATGCCCATCGGCATGCCGGGATGCCCGGAATTGGCCTTCTGCACCGCGTCCATGGAGAGCGCGCGGATGGCGTTGACGATGTCGGCGTACTCGATGGCGGAAGCTTGGGCGTGGGCGGCGGGCATGGAGCTTTGGGAAGGAGGCAACGCGCGGATTATTTTGGGAAAAACACTTGAAAATGCTTTCGCCCGCAGGAATATGCGATTATACTTGCGCACTTTTTCACCGCGATACTTTTTCGCATTTTGCTTGGGTAAACCTCTGCAGGAAGGACAGCACCCGCCGCCCTGGGCTTGAGGGCACCTCGCTGAAAGGCGGGAGTGCCCGAGGTCGCGCGGAGTGCGGTCCCTCATGCGGATCTTTGCTTGGGGGTACCACGATGAAGGGACTGCACATCATTGCCGATCTCTACAACTGCCGGAATAGCGACCTCCTCGTCTCTTCCGACAAGCTGCGGGATCTCTGCATCAAAGCCTGCACCGACTCCGGCCTTACCGTGCTCGGGCAGCATTTCTACCAGTTCGACGGCATGGACGGGACCCAGACCGGGGGCTCGACGGGCGCGGTCGTCCTGGCCGAGTCGCACCTCGCGATCCATACGTGGCCTGAACGCGACGGCGCGACGCTGGATGTGTACGTCTGCAATTTCACCGCCGACAACACAGCCAAGGCCGAGAGCGTGTATTCGGCGCTGCTCGAGGCCCTGGATCCCGCCGATGTCCTGGTCGAAAGGCTGCAGCGTGGCCGCGACCTGCCGCTGAAAAAACGCGTCGCCAACGGCTGACCCGGCACTCGTCACCCCGGCCGCGGCTTCTGCCGCAATGGGCCGGGGCCCAATCTCCATGCCCGAAAAGATCTTCGAGCGCCTGAACGAAGGCAGCGGCGTCTATTTCGAGGGCACGCTCGTCGAGCGCCGGCGCACGCCCTTCCAGCTCCTGGAGGTGTACGACACCCCGGAGATGGGGCGTGTCTTGCGCCTCGACGGCTTCAACATGACCTCGGAGCGCGACGAGTTCTTCTACCACGAGAACCTGGTGCACCCGGCCGCGGTGGCGCACCCGGGCCCCGGGCGCGCGCTCGTGATCGGCGGCGGCGACGGCGGCTCCTCGGAGGAGCTGCTGAAGCACCCGTCGCTCGAGCAGGTCCACATGGTCGAGCTCGATCCCGAGGTGATCGCGGTCGCCCGCGCGCAGCTCGGCAAGGTCCACCGGGGCGTCTTCGACGACTCGCGGCTGAAGGTGACGGTGGGCGACGGGCTAGCGTACCTGCGCGAGACCGAAGTGCGCTACGACCTGGTGGCGATGGACCTCACCGACCCGGTGGGCCCGTCGATGGAGCTGTACTCGCCGGCGACCTTCGCGCTCGCGCGCCGCGCGATGGCCCCGGGCGCCGCGCTCACGCTGCACATCGGCTCGCCCTTCTCGCACCCCGAGCGCGTGCGCACCACGCTCGCCAACCTGCGCCAGGTGTTCGCGGTGGTGGTGCCGTATTTTGCCTACATCCCGATCTACGGCTCGATCTGGGGCTTCGCCAGCGCCTCGGACTCGCTCGATCCGTCGCGCCTCGCGCCCGCCGAGGCCGAGCAGGTCATATCCGCGCGCGGGCTGAAGGATCTGCAGTACTACAACGGCGACACGCACCGCGCCGTGTTCGCGTTGCCGAACTATGTGAAGGAGCTATGCGCAGGTCCTGGAGCGTCCCCCGGGCCAGGCTAGGCTTTCGGCACGTAGCCCACGGCCTGGTCGGCGCCCTCGCCGAAGAAGTGGTTGCGCATCTGCTCCTCGAGGTACTTGCGCGCGCGCGGGTCCGAGAGATTCAGCCGGTTCTCGTTCACCAGCATCTTCTGGTGCTCGAGCCAGCCCTTCCACGCCTCCTTCGAGACGCTCTCCCACAGCCGCTTGCCGAGCTCCCCCGGGTACGGGGGCACGTCGAGGCCCTCGGCCTCGCGCTTCAACTTGATGCAGTTCACCATCCTCGCCATCACAGCTCCTTCAGGAAGACCTTCGAGCGCCGGTCGTAATTGTAGAGCGCCTGCTTCTTGTCCGGCAGGCGCGCCGTGTCGGCCTCCCCGAAGCCGCGCTCGAGGAACCAGTGCGTGGTGCGCGTAGACAGCACGAACAGGCTCTTCATCCCCATCGCGCGGGCGCGCACTTCGGCGTGCGCGAGCAGGCGCTCGCCGCGCCCGCCGTCGCGGTGGAACGGGTTGACCGCGAGCGCCGCGAGCTCGGCGGTCTTCTCGGCCGGGAAGGGGTAGAGCGCCGCCGTGCCGAGGATGTTCCCCTCGGACTCGAGCACGAAGAATTTGCCGATGTCGCCAGCGAGCAGGTCGCGCTCGCGCTTGACCAGCACGCCCTGCTGCTCGAGCGGCTCCAGGATCTGCAGGATCCCCGGGATGTCGTCGGCCGTGGCCGGCCGGATCGCCTCCGGCGACTCCGGCACGACCATGGTGCCGATGCCGTGGTGGGTGAAGAGCTCGATCAGCAACGCGCCGTCGACGTGGCGGCTGATGAGGTGCGCGCGCTTGACCCCGCCGTGGCACGCCTTCACCGCGCACGGAAGGTAGATCTTCACGTCCTCGGCGAGGTTGTTGCCGGCGATGACCGCTCGCGCCTGCGCCACGGTGAGCTCGGAGATGAGCTTGCCCTTCGCGTCCTGGGCGCCCGGGGTCTCGGTGAGGAAGATCAGCTTGTCGGCGCCGAGCGCGATCGCCGCCGCGGTGGCCACGTCCTCGAGCGTGCAGTTGAAGACGTCGCCCGTGGGCGAGAAGCCGATGGGCGAGAGCAGCACCACCTCGTGGTCGTCCAGGCGCCGGCGGATTCCCTCGGCGTCGATCTTGCGCACCTCGCCGGTGTGGCCGAAGTCGATGCCGTCGACCACGCCCACGGGCTTGGCGGTCACGAAGTTGCCGGAGGAGACGCGGATGTCCGCGCCCCACATGGGGCTGTTGGCGAGCTCCATCGAGAGCAGCGCTTCCATCTCCACGCGCACGATGCCGTTGGCCTCCTTCACGCACGCGAGGGCGCGATCGTCGGTCACGCGGCGGTTGGCGACGTAGCGGGATGCCACGCCGTGCTGGCGCATCTGCTCCTCGACCTGCGGGCGCGTGCCGTGCACGAGCACCACGCGCACGTCCAGGCTCACCAGCACGTTGATGTCGTGCGTGAGCTGCTGGAACTCGCCGTCGCCGAGCACCTCGCCGCCGAAGGCGATCACGAACGTCGCCCCGCCCCAGCGATGGATGTAGGGCGTGGCGGCGCGGAACCACTTCACGAACGCCTCGGTCTTGGGGATGGGTGGCTTGGCCATGGCGGCTAGCGGAAATCTCCCCATAGTGCGTGAATCGCCGCCAGCGCCGCAACCGGCGCGGTCTCGGTGCGCAGCACGCGCGGCCCGAGCGAGACCGCGGTGCAGCCGTGGTCGACGAGCAGCAGCCGCTCGCGCTCGGAGAAGCCGCCCTCGGGCCCCACCACGAGCTCGAGCGGCGAGGGAGCGGAGGGCTGCGCGGCGATCGGCGCGGCGCCGGGCGCGAGCATCCAGCGCCGCGTCCCGGCCGGGACCGCGAGCCAGCTCAGGAATCCGAGCGTCGGGCGAACATCGGGAATGCGCGTGCGGCCGCACTGCTCCGCGGCGGCCACCGCCACGCGGCGCCAGTGGGCCTCGCGCCGCGCGGCGCGGTCGCCCGATAGCCGCACGACGCTCCTCTCGCAGGTCACCGGCTGGATCCACGCCGTGCCGAGCTCGGTCGCCTTCTGGATGATCCAGTCCATCTTGTCGGCTTCCGGCAGGCCCTGGGCGAGGCCCAGCGCGAGCGGCGCCTCGCGCTCGACGTCGCGGAAGGCGCCCACCTTCACGTCCACACGGTCGCGGTCGATGCGCTGGATGGTGGCGTCGTACTCGCCGCCCCCGCCGTCGAAGACCACGAGCGCGTCGCCCGCCTTCAGCCTCAGCGACCTGGCCACGTGCTGCGCGGCATCGTCGGGCAGCGTGAACTGCGCGCCCGGGCCCAGCCGCAGGTCGCAGTGAATTCTCGGAATCGGCATGCGGCCAATGATACTAGTGGCGCTCGATCGTCCTCACGCCCTCGGGTGTCGCGAGCAGCAGCACGTCGGCCGGTCGGCGCGCGAAGATGCCGTTGGTGACGACGCCGGGGATCTGGTTGATCGCGGTCTCGAGCTCGACCGGGTTCAGTATCGTGAGCCCGCGCACGTCGAGGATCAGGTTGCCGTTGTCGGTGGTGACGCCGTCCCTCAGCTGCGGCATGCCGCCCAGCTTCGCCAGCTCGCGCGCGACGAAGCTGCGCGCCATCGGGATCACCTCGACGGGCAGGGGGAACTTCCCCAGCACCGGCACGAGCTTCGAGCCGTCGGCGATGCACACGAACGTGCGGCTCGCCTGCGCCACGATCTTCTCGCGCGTGAGCGCCGCGCCGCCGCCCTTGATCATGGCCAGGTGCTCGGTCACCTCGTCGGCGCCGTCCACGTAGACGTCGCAGCCGTCGGTGTCGTTCAGCTCCTTCACCGGGATGTGCAGCGCGCGCAGCCGCGTGGCACTCGCCTCGGAGGAGGCCACGGCGCCGTCGATGCGGGCCTTGCGGGCGGCCAGCGCCTCGATGAAGTAGTTCACGGTGGAGCCCGTGCCCACGCCGACGACGGTGTCGTCGCGCACGTAGCGCAGCGCCGCGTCGGCGGCCGACTTCTTGAGGCTGTTCGCGTCCATGGGAGGGCAGCATACTTGATATGCTTGCGGGCCAATGCCGCGCCCCGACTACCTCGAGAAGATCCTCACCGCGAAGGTGTACGACGTCGCCATCGAGAGCCCGCTCGAGGCGCTGCCCTCGATCTCGCGCCGCCTCGGCAACCACGTGCTGCTCAAGCGCGAGGACAAGCAATCGGTGTTCTCGTTCAAGCTGCGCGGGGCATACAACAAGATGGCGCACCTCGCGCCCGCGCGCCTCGCGCGCGGCGTCATCTGCGCCTCGGCGGGCAACCACGCGCAGGGCGTGGCGCTCGCCGCGCAGCGGCTCGGCTGCAAGGCGGTGATCGTGATGCCGGTCACCACGCCGCGCATCAAGGTCTCGGCGGTGGCCGCGCGCGGCGCCACGGTGGAGCTGCACGGCGACAGCTACCACGAGGCCGCGCAGCACGCGCGCGTGCTCGCGCGCCGGCATCGGCTCACCTTCGTGCACCCGTACGACGACCCGCTGGTGATCGCCGGGCAGGGGACGATCGGGATGGAGATCCTGCGCCAGCACCCCAAGCCGATCGACGCCATCTTCGTGCCCGTGGGCGGGGGTGGGCTCATCGCCGGGATCGCCGCATACGTGAAACGCGTGTCGCCGCGCACGCGCGTGGTGGGCGTGCAGCCCGTGGATTCGAACGCCATGCAGGCCTCGCTCGCGGCCGGGCGCCGCGTCACCCTCGCGCACGTGAACATCTTCGCCGACGGCGTGGCGGTGAAGCAGGTCGGCCGCGAGACCTTCCGGCTCTGCCGCAAGCTGGTCGACGAGATGGTGCTGGTGAACACCGACGAGATCTGCGCGGCGATCAAGGACACGTTCGAGGAGACCCGCACCGTGGTCGAGCCCGCGGGGGCGCTTGCGCTCGCCGGCATGAAGCGCTGGGTGCAGAGGCGGCGCGCCAGGGGCCGCTCGCTCGTGGCGGTGGCGTGCGGGGCGAACATGAACTTCGACCGGCTGCGCTTCGTGGCCGAGCGCGCCGAGCTGGGCGAGCACCGCGAGGCGGTGCTCGCGGTCACCATCCCCGAGCGCCCCGGCAGCTTCCGCGAGCTGTGCACGCTGCTCGGCAAGCGCAGCGTGACCGAGTTCAACTACCGCTGCGCACCGGGCAAGGAGGCGCACGTCTTCCTCGGCGTGTCGAGCGCCGGCCGCGAGGAGACCCAGCGCCTGATCCGCAGCCTCGAGCGCCACGGCCTCGCGGCCGAGGACCTGTCCGACAACGAGCTCGCCAAGCTGCACGTTCGCCACCTCGTGGGCGGGCGCACGCACGCCCCCGGCTCGGAGATGCTCTACCGCTTCGAGTTCCCCGAGCGGCCCGGGGCGCTCATGAACTTCCTCGAAGGCATGGGAAGCGACTGGAACATCACGCTGTTCCATTACCGTAACCACGGGGCCGACGTCGGCCGCGTGCTCGTCGGGCTGCAGGTTCCCGCCAGCGGACGCAGCGCCTTCCGCCGGTTCCTGCGCGAGCTCGGCTACGACTACGCCGACGAGTCGCGCAACCCCGCCTACCGGTTTTTCCTGAGGTGAGCCTCGAGGACGCCTATTCCCACCTGCGCGCGGGACGGCTCGCCGAGGCCGAGGCCGAGCTGCGCCGCGTCGTAGGAGGGCGCTCGGGGCAGGCCGAGGCGCTCGAGCTCCTGGGCATCGTGCTTTCGCAACAGGGGCGCGCCTATGAGGCGCTCGAATACTTCGACCGCGCCATCGCGGCCCGGCCCGAGGCTGCCGGAGCGCGCCACAATCGGGCACAGGCGCTGTTCGCGCTCGGCCGCGTCGCCGAGGCGCGCGCCGAGCTGGACGCGGTCGTGGCCGCTCAGCCGGACCTGCACGCCGCCTGGAGCCTGCTCGGCAGCGTGCTCGCCGCGCAGGGCGACTCGAAGGCGGAGCAGGCCTACCGGCGCGCGCTGATGCTGCGCCCCGACCATCCCGAGACGCACTACAACCTCGGCGTCTTCTTCCTCGATGCCGGTCGGCTGGACGAGGCGATCGCCTGCAACCGCAAGGCGATCGCGCTGCGCGCGGACTTCGTCGCCGCGCACAACAACCTCGCCAACGCGCTGCGCGCGCGCGGCCGCCTCGAGGAGGCGCTCACGCACTACGCGCAGGCGGTACGCCTCGAGCCGCGCTTCGCCGACGGCTGGTCGAACTACGGCGCGGCGCTGCGCGAGGCCGGCCGCGTGGAGGAGGCGATCCCCGCCCTCGAGCGCGCGGTCGAGCTGGCGCCCCAGGCCTGGAGCGCGATCAGCAACCTCGGCGTGGCCTACCTCGCGCGCAACCGTTTCGAGGACGCGGTCGCCTGCCAGAGGAAGGCGCTCGAGTTGAAGCCCGATTCGGCAGAGGTGCTCTCGCACCTCGGCAACGCGCTCGCGGGCACCGCGCGCTGGGAGGAGGCCGAAGCGTGCTACCGCCAGGCGATCCAGAAGGCGCCGGCCTATGCCGACGCGCACAACAACCTCGGCACGCTGCGCATGGAGCGCGGCGACGTGGCGGGCGCGGCCGCGAGCTTCCGCAATGCGCTCGAGTTGAAGCCCGGCTACGCCGACGCGACCAACAACATGGGCTTCCTGCTGCAGGAAGAGGGACGCGTCGACGAGGCGATCGAGCTCTACCGGCGCGCGCTGGCGGCGGACCCGCGCAACGCGCGCGCGGGCTACAACCTCGGCCTCTCGCTCGTCTCGCGCTTCGAGTTCACGGAAGGCTGGGAGCTCGGCGAGCTGCGCTACGACACCGTCCCGCCGGTCACCCCGCGCCGGCAATTCGCGCTGCCGCGTCTCGAGCGCGAGCCCGGCGCCGCCGAGCGCGTCGCCGTGTGGCGCGAGCAGGGCGTGGGAGACCAGATCCTGTACTCCACGCTGTTACCCGAGCTCGCGCAGCGCGCCGGCTTCGTCGCCGAGGTCGATCGCCGCCTGGTGCCCGCATTCCGGCGCGCGCATCCCGGCTGGAACATCGTCGCTCCCGAGGAGTCGGCCGCCGCGTTCTCCGGCTGCGATGCGCACCTTCCCCTGGGCTCGCTGCCGCGGCTGCTCCGTCCCTCGCTCGCGAGCTTCGCCGCGCAGCCGCGCGCGCTGCTGTCGGCGGACGCCGAACGCGCGCACGCCTTCCGCGAGGAGCTCGAGCGGACCGTCCCCGCGACGAAGTCCCAGCCCGTGATCGGCATCTCGTGGCGCTCGTTCCAGCCCAGGGTCCGCGGCGAGCTCGGCAGGCGCAAGTCGGCCACGCTCGCGGCGTTTCTCGGGCTCTCGTCCGACGCGCGCCTGCTCGACCTGCAATACGGCGACACCGGCGCGGAGCGCGAGGAGTTCGCGCGCGCCGGCGGGCGCCTCGCGCGCCTGGAGGGGCTCGACCTCTTCAACGACCTCGACGGGCTCATCGCGGCGATCGAGGCCTGCGACGTCGTCGTCACCACCAGCAACCTCACCGCGCACCTCGCGGGCTCGATCGGCAAGCGCACGCTCGTCGTGTTCCTGAACGCGCGCCCGCCGTTCCACTACTGGTCGAGCCCCGACGGCCGCTGCCTCTGGTACCCGTCGGTCGAGATCGTGACCGCGCAGGGGCTCGACACCTGGGAGCGCGCGGCCGCGCGCGTGCATGAGATCGTCTTCGGCTGAGGCGCTCGCGCTGCTGCGGGAGGGACGTGCGCAGGAAGCCGAGCGCATGCTGCGCGCGGGCCTCGCCGCGGGCGGCGCCGACCCCGACGCGATGCACCTGCTGGGCTACATCCTCGCCACCAGCGGGCGCGCGGCCGAGGGCCTGCCGCTCATCGATCGCTCGATCGCCGCGGCCCCGCGCCATCCCGGATTCCTCGACAACCGCGCGCAGGTGCTGCTGCAGATCGGGCGCGTGGAGGAGGCCGCGCGCGATGCCGAGGCCGTGACCGCGCTCGAGCCGGCATTCGCGGAAGGGTGGCTGCACCTCGCGCAGGCGTTGCGCCGGCTCGGCAAGGCGCTCGAGTCGGCCGCCGCGGCGCGGCGCGCGCTCGCCATCGAGCCGGGTCACGTGGGGGCGGGCTATCACGCGGCGCTGCTCGTCTTCGAGGCGGGCGACCTCGCGGGCGCCGAAGCGGGCTTCGCGCGCGTGCTCGAGCGCGACCCGCGCCACGCCGCTGCGCTCAACAACCTCGGCATCGTGCAGCGCCACACCGGACGCGAGGCCGCCGCGCTCGAGAGCTTCGCGCGCGCGACCGCGGCCGAGCCGGGCAACGCCGCCGCCCAGAACAACCTCGGCCTCGCGCTGCAGGGCGCGGGGCGCCTCGCCGAGGCGCTCGAGGCCTTCGTGCGCGCGGGCTTTCCCGAGGCGCTCGCCAATGCCGGCGGGCTCGCGCTCGAGCTCGAGCGCCTCGACCTCGCGCGCGACCTCTACGCCCGCGCCGCGGACGCGCGCCCCGGCTTCGCCGACGCCGAGTTCGGTCTCGGGCAGGTGGCGCTGCGCGAGCACCGCTTCGGCGAAGGCTGGGAGGGCTACGAGTGGCGCTTCGAGACCCGCCCGCCGCTCGCCGCCACGCGAGCGCGGGCGTTGCCGCGCCTCGAGCCCACGGACCTCGCGCGCGCCAAGCGGGTCGCCGTCTGGTCCGAGCAGGGGCTAGGCGACCAGATCCTCTTCACCACCCTGCTGCCCGAGCTCGAGCGGCGCGGCATCGCGGCGGTGGTCGAGGTGGACGCGCGCCTGCTGGGACTCTATCGTCGAAGCCTGCCGCCTTCCTTCGAGCTCACCACTCGCGCCGACTCCGCGACCGCATTCGCCGGCTGCGACTTCCAGCTGCCGATGGGCTCGCTGCCGCGGCTCTTCCGCCGCGACGCGGCGAGCTTCGCGGCGCAGCCCGCCGCGCTGCTCCGGCCCGATCCGGAACGCCTCGCCGCGGCGCGCGAAGCGCTGGCGGCGCTGGCGCCGGACGGGAAGCTGATCGCGATTTCCTGGCGCAGCCCGCAGGCGGGCGAGCGCCGCGCGCTCGGCGAGCGCAAGTCGGTGCCGCTCGACGCGTTCGTGGCCCTCGCGCGCGCGCACGGTGCGCGCCTGCTCGACCTGCAGTACGGCGATGTCGACGCCGAACGCGCCGAGTTCGAGTCGCGGCACCCGGGCGTGCTCGCGCGCATCGAGGGACTGGACCTGCGCGACGATCTCGAGGGCGTGGCGGCGGCGCTTGCGGCATGCGGACGCCTCGTCACGGCCAGCAACGCCACCGCCCATCTGGCCGGGGCGCTCGGCGTGCCGACCGAGCTCTGCCTGCCGCGCGGCTGGCCTGCGTTCGCCTACTGGGCGCCGCTCGCCGGCGGGCGCTCGCTCTGGTATCCGTCGGTCGTCGTCACGTCCGCTCCGGGCTGACGCCGGGCCGGCTACCAGCGGCAGCTGCCCTCGCCGAACTCGTTCGCGAGGAGCGGCACGATCGCGGCAAGCCCGAGCCCCTGGTACGCGGTGCGGCAGTCGGGCTTGCGCGCGTTCTCGATCGCCGCCTGAAGCTTCGATTTCTTCTCCGGCACGGGCGGCATCGGGAAGGCGAGGATCGCGCGCCGCCCCGCGCCCTCGCGCGCCATCTCGCCGGCGCGGCGGCGCAGCGCATCGGCATCGAGCGTGGGCGCGGTGGGATCGTAGGTCGTGGCGGGATCGTCCGGGCTGCGGCCGGAGCGCTCGCGCGGGCCTGCCGGCGCGGCGAGATCGCCCGGCAAGGGCCGCGGCTCGGGCTCGCTCCCGGCGGGTGCCGCCGGCTGCGGTGGCGCGCGCTCGACGGGCGGGGCGGGCGCAACGCGGATCTCGGGCATCGGCGCCATCTCCACCGGACTCACGGCGTCGCTGGGCGGCATCACGACACTCTCGAGGGGCGGCACCGGGATCGCCTGCACCTCCACCGCCGGCGCCGGAACCGGCTGCGTGACGGGCGGGGGTGCGGCCGCCGCCTCCACTTCCGCGGGCGGCGCCGCTTGCTCGGGGGCGGGCAGCGGCGCGGGAACCGGCTGCAGGATGGGCGCGGCGATCACCGGCGTCTCGCCGAGGACGCGCTCGCTGGGCGGCGCCGGCGCGAGCGGGAGCGGTGCCGGCACCTCGACCGGAGACGGTGCGGGCCGCTCGCGCGGCGGCGGCCGGAGGTCGCGGCCCGCGGTGGGCGGGGGCACCAGCAGCGGCGGCGGCTCGTCCAGGCGCGGGTCGGGACGCGCGAGGCGATCGAGCAACGGAGGGAACGGCGCGGGCACCTCGACGATCGCCGGTCCCGAGGGCGCGACCGGCGCGGCCTCGGTCTCCGCCGGCCGCGTCATCGGCACCGCGCCCTCGCCGCGATCCTCGCGCGCCGGGGCCGGAGACGCCACGACGGTCGCGCTTTCCGGTGCCTCGAGGCGCGGCAAGGGGAAGGGGGCGCGGCCGGTGTCGATCAGCAGCCCGCGCAGCTCCACCTGCATCGAGCCCCACATCGCGCGGCCCTCGCGACTGCCGCCGCTCGGGGCGCCGAAGAGCGCGATGAAGAGCGCGTGCAGCAAGAGCGAGAGCAGCACGAAGTGCGAGAGCGGAGGCGGCGCGCGGAATGCGTGCACCGCGGGCAGCCATTGCGGCGGGATCGGCGGAAGATGCCGCGGCGGCACCGGGGCGCGGTACCGGCTGATGGGCGTGCGGCTGGCGGTGATCGTGGCCAATTCGCACCCATTTTCAACGGGATCGCGCAGCCCAGCAAGCTTCGCGCCGCAACCGTCCTGAAGGGGAATGGTGCTGTTGAGTGGATTCGAACCACCGACCTACTGATTACGAATCAGTTGCTCTACCAGCTGAGCTACAACAGCACGCGAACCCGGCATTTTACAAGCAAAA
>Ga0307505_10000872_pt1 | contig 28736 bp, 17 predicted proteins | sample 23_S_MG_FD_202183 | JGI IMG/M metagenome (GOLD analysis project Ga0307505, IMG submission 202183) | Soil microbial communities from Populus trichocarpa stands in riparian zone in the Pacific Northwest, United States - 23_S | ecosystem: Environmental > Terrestrial > Soil > Riparian zone > Trees... | reverse complement strand
TCCACCCACACGCTGACGGGGCAACCGGTGGCCGTGGTGGATGGCGTCAGTTCCTTTGCTCCTGCATTGTCGGGGCGCTTTTCGGTCTCCACAAACGGTGTCCTGGCCTACAACGCCGGACCGGTGACTATCGGGCAACTGGCGGTGACGGAGCGCGGGTCGGGACAGATGCTCCAGTTCTTGACCGAGCAGTCCAGCCTCAATCAGGCTGAGGTCTCGCCCGACGCCAAACGGGTGGCAACGGTGCGTGTCGATCCCGCCAGTGGAACGACCAACATCTGGGTGACCGATTTGGCCACCAAGAACAGCACCAAGGTCACGTACGGCTCGGGCAGGAACAGCAACCCCGTCTGGTCACCCGATAGCCAGAGCATCGTGTTCGCCTCCAACCGCCAGGGCGTGCTGGACCTTTATCTGAAGAAGGCGGATGGCTCGGGAGAAGAACGCCTGATTCTGAAGACGGAGCAGGACAAGTTGCCCACCAGCTGGTCCCCCAACGGGTTCTTGATGTACCACGGTGTCAACGCAGGGGCCCCCGATCTTGATCTTGGGGTACTCCCGCATCCTGAGGGTGGCATTACCCAGCCTGTGCCCTACCTTCGGACCCAAGCTGCTGAGTTCGAGGGGCGTTTCTCTCCGGATGGGAAGTGGGTGGCCTATACGTCCACGGAGTCTGGAAAGCGGGAGGTGTACATCCGGCCGTTCGACCCCCAACATCCAGAGGCATCGGCGACGGGTGGCCGCTGGCTGTTGTCGCGCGGGGATGGGTTTGCTGGCCGCTGGACCAAGGATGGTCGGGAACTGCTTTACGTATCCGGGGCCGGCCGGATCGTCGCCCAGGCTGTGGATCCGGCGAAGCCCTACGAAGTGAAGGGACCGGTGGAAGACGTCGCGGAGGCGACCTTGGGGGGATACTCGGTGTCTCCGGATGGATCCAAGATCATTCGTGTGGTCGTTCCCACGGGCGAGGTGCCAGGGCAGTTGGTGGTGGTGAAGAACTGGCACGCCGCGCTGCGGAAGTAACGCCGCGACCGAATCAGGCGCGCGACATCATTGCGCCCTGAGGTCGATGCCGACCCTCGCCGGCTGGCCGACCTTCACGGTGACCGACGATCGTCGTTCGCCGAGCTGCGGATGACGGACGACGACGTCGTGCGTGCCGATCGGCAGCGACAATCCGCCGATGGGGGTTTCCCCGACGCCTTCCTCGTCCACGAAGACGTGCGCCCACGGGGCCGCGTTGATCGCGAGCGTGCCCTTCGGCCACGCGAGCGTCGGAACGGTCACTTCGCCCGCGTCGACCTGCACGGTCACCCGTTCTCGATACCCGAGCGCGTCGTTGGCGATCTCCAGTTCGTGGCGCCCGGCAGGGACCATGATCCGATCGACCGCGCTCGTGCCCAACAACCGCTGGTTCTCGTAGATCTGCACCTCGGCTGGGGCGTTCACCGATATCCAACCCGCCGCTGCGTCAGCCGCCCCCTTGCCGTTCGATGCGCTGGCCATCGGCACGACCAGCGCCGTCGTCCGTCCGCTTTCGATGAGCACCTGTTCCGTACGGGACCCGCGTTCGTGCCGCAGGGCGACGGTGTGCCGGCCGGGCGCCAGGTTGGGCACGGTCACGGGCGCCTGCCCGACGGACCGGCCATCGACGGAGACCGACGCTCCAGAGGGGTCGGTGCGAATCTGGAGCTCTCCCAGTGCCGGAATCGCACGTGGCAGCTCGATGTACTGTGACATCAGGCTCCCGGCGGTGATGGTGACGGGGACGGCGCGGTGGTCGCCGCCGTAGGCGAGATCGATCGCATGAGGACCGGGTGGCAAGGTCACCGTGAGCGGCGTCAACCCGCGTGGCTCGCCATCGATCTGCACGGGCACCCCTGCGGGATTGGTCTCGACGACTAACGTTCCTGTCGCGGCCGCGCCGCCAACGGCAAACACGAGACGGGCGCCGGCAACTACGACCGCGATGGCCGCGACGAGCCACCATCGGTGTCGCCAGAGCGCTGCGTCCGGCACCACACGTCCCTGCTCCAAGAACAGGCTGTCCGGCGTGGGGTTCGAGGCCACCGGTGCTCCAGGCTCCGGGACCTGGTTCGCTTGGGCCGGGGCATCGGCCGCGCTTTCCTCCATGGCGACTGGCAGCATAGGACCGGTGGATCCGATAGTCACTGGCGCTGTGCTCGTGGGCGCACTGCCGAGCTGCTCGGTTGCCGCGGGAGCGGTCCTCGCGCCACTGGCCGACTCCTTGCGTGTGGGATAGCGATCGAGAAACGCCCTGAGGGACCGGAGAGGCGCTTCCAGATCCGTGTCCGGCTCTGCCGTCAGGTTGGGTGTGCGCTGACTCATGCAGGCTCGGCCTGCCATTCCCGTGCCTGCGCACCAGTGCGGTCTGGCCGCGTCGTATGGCTGGTGCGGAGATCGATGTGTACGGAAACCCAACGTACGCACGGTGTAAGTACGACGCCGCGAACCGCTGAGTTCAGGGCACGCCGAGAACCGCGCTGACCGACGCCCCGACGAACACGGCGTAGAACACCGACATCGCGACCAGCGCGATGCGGCGCCACGTCGGCGGTCGCACGTGCGCCGGCAGCAGCCGCGTGTTGATGTACAGCAGGTGAAGCGCGGCGACCGCCAGGACGAAGCCTGCGACGTTGGCGCCAATCTGCAGCAGCACGAACGGCTGCGCCAGCCGCAGCGCGATGATCCCCCAGACCACGATGACGCCGAGCACGGTGTAGTACACGGCGCGCACGTCGCCCCCGCGCCAGGCACGCACGCGGTGGCTGCCGGTCCAGAGGATGTCGGTGATCGCGCGGACCATGCCCTCCATGAGATCCAGCTGCGTCTTGAACAGCACCCACGCACCCAGGAATGCGATCGCGCCGCCTAGCAGTGGACTGGCCTGCGCGGTCATGGCGTCGGCCAGCGCGGCACTGATGCCGAGGCCCTGGATCTCGGTGCCAGCCGGCAGGAATGTCACATACAGGAGCGCCGGCAGCAGCATCCCGAAAATGGCGCCCAGCCCGAACACGCCCCACTGGTCGGCGCTGATGATGCGCCACCAGCCGCGCCACCGCTCGCTGGCGGCCTCAGAGGCGTCGAACATGAAGCCGGTGTGCGCCAGCGCGACCTTGGTGCCGCCGACGGCGCCGGGGATGTAGCCCGCCCTGGCGCCCATGCCGTAGCCGCGGTCGCGGGCCCAGTTGGCCAGCACGATGTTGTTCACCCCGCCCGCACCGGAGTAGGCCACGAGCGCGGCCAGCAGAAAGAGATCGGTGCCGGGCGGAACGAAATCGAAGGCGCCAGAGGACAAGTCGTAGCCGACGAAGCCCAGCGCGCCGCCCGCCCACGTGGCTCCGGGGACGAACCAGAGCGCCAGCAGCAGGAAGCTGCCGAGGATGGCGGTGATCAGGATCCAGTTCAGCACTTCGAGCGTCCGCTCGATCCGCCGCCCCACGGTCAGGATGGCGACGCACAGCAGAAACGCACCGACGCCGATGGCGTAGATGGTGTCGCCGTCCGCCGGTCCTGGCAGCCTCCGCAGCGCGAGGAAGAAGACGGCTCCGGCCGCCACGCCCGCGGAAGCCGGCCACCCGACCTGCAGGAAGTAGAGGATGGCGTACACCCAGGCCCAGAGCTTGGCCGACGGGCGCGTTCGCATGAACCCGGTGAACACCGGCTCGCCAGTGGCCAGCGTGTAGCGCATCAACTCCGTGTTGAACACGGTCTGGAGGAAGACGGCAATGCCCACCACCCAGAGCAGGGAGAGGCCGTGCCGAACGAAAGCCGCGGGTCCCAGGAGGAACTCGCCCCCGCCGATCGACACGCCAAGCACGATGACGCCGGGGCCGACGGCCTGCAGCCAGCCCAGGCCTTCGGGTCTGGGTGGCACGGGCAATTCCGCTCGCGTCCAGGGTTCCAGCCCGGACTGTGCCTCGGTCGCCGGGGGCCCAAGTAGGTCGTGGTGGCGCATACGGATCCTGGTATATAACCATGCCGAGCCCGTATGTCACCCCTGCGCCCCGAGAACCGCCACACACGCCGTCAGGTATTACGGGTCGCGATGACCGCGGCCGGAGTGGCCCTTGGGGCCCCGGTTTCGCGTTTGATGGGCGCGCCGGCGCAAACGGCATCATCCGGCGCGAGCGTCCTGCGACTGAGCGACGATCTGTTCGTCGTCCAGATGCCGGGGGAAGCCAACGTGGTCGCGCACACGACCGCCGAGGGCGTCGTGCTCGTCGATGGGGCGTCGGCCAGCGCGCACGAGGCGTTGATGGCGGCCGTCTCCGGCCTCTCTGGTGGGCGCCCGGTGCACACCCTCTTCAACACGCACTGGCATCCCGAGCAGACCGGCTCCAACGAGCCCTTGGGCTCGGCCGGCCGCGTGATCATCGCGCAGGAGAACACGCGGCTGTGGCTGACGACCGACGTCACCTGGCCGTGGAGCGGGCGGCACTTCAAGCGGCTGCCGAAGGCGGCGCAGCCCAACAAGACGTTCTACGACACGGGCCAGCTGGCGTCGGGCGTTCGCTACGGCGCCCTCCCCGATGCGGCGCACACGGACGGCGATATGTACGTCCACTTTCCCGAGCAGAACGTGCTGGTCGTGGGCGACGCCATGTCGGGTCAAGGCTGGCCCGTCGTCGATTGGGCCACTGGCGGGTGGATCGGGGGCATCGTCGGAGGCCTGCAGCGGTTGCAGACGCTGGCTGATGCCCGGACGCGAATCGTGCCCGCCCGTGGATTGGTGCTTGGCCTCGAGGACCTCAAGGCGCAGACTGAGATGTACGCGACGATCCATGGCCGCCTGACCCAGCTCCTCAACAAGGGACGCGGGCCGGGGGAGGCCGTGGAGGCCAAGCCAACCAAGGAGTTCGACGCGAAGATGGGGAACCCCGACGAGTTCGTGCGCCGCTCCTTCGAGAGCCTGTGGGGCTACCTGTCGCCCGATGCGTAGCGAGTCTTCGCCTCGCTACGCATGTGTCTTTTGCCCGCCCTCCGGGCGGGCGGGACGTCTTGACGGACAGACGCTTGGCTCGCGTGTCGGCGTTCCGGGCCGTCAAGACGTCAAGGTGATGGGACGGGAAAACGCATGAGCATTGGTTCAAGACGTTCCGCCATCGTGCTGTCGTTGGCCGGGCTGCTCTTGGTGTTGTTGCCACAGGTGTTCTCGGCGTCTCAGGTGGTGCCGGCGCCGCGTCCGTCGCCCGCGGTCTCTGGTGCCCGAACCGACGACGCGCAACTGGCCACCATCAAGCAGTACTGCGCCGGATGTCACAACGACCGGACGAAGGTGGGAGGCGTCAGCTTCGATGGCCTGACGCCGGCCAGCATCGGCCAGCACGCTGACCTGTTCGAGAAGGCCGTGCGCAAGGTGCGCGGGCGGGTCATGCCGCCGCCCGGGGTTCGACAGCCCACGGCCGCGGCCGCGGACGCGTTGGTGGCCTGGCTCGAGAACACCTTGGACCGGGCGGCGAGCCCGGCGTATCTTCGCGACCAGGTCGCGTTGCACCGGCTGAACCGCAAGGAGTACGCGAACGCGGTTCGGGATCTGCTGGCCGTCGAGATCGATGCCGCCGAGTTGCTGCCGGCCGATGACATCGCCGACGGCTTCGACAACATCGCGACGGCGCTGCAGGTGTCGCCTTCCTTCATCGAGCAATATGTCATCGCGGCCCGCACGGTGGCCGTGAAGGCACTGGGCCGGCCGGACGCACGGCCGGGCGGATGGACCTTCCGCGCCGGGCCCGGCACGCAGCTCACCCACGTGGCGGGCCTGCCGCTTGGCACGCGCGGCGGCATCCTGGCGAACCTCGACCTGCCCGCCGACGGTGAATACGTCGTGGACGTTGCCGACATCGTCACCCACATCTGGGGCAACGGCATGGAGTTCGAGAACCCGCTCGTCGTGACGCTGGACGGCAAGGTCGTCCACGAAACGGTGATCGGCGGCGAAGAGGACATGAAGCTCTACGATCAGGTGCAGAACGGCGCGCTGGACCGCGTCAACGCCCGCCTGAAGAACATCCGCTTCCACGCCACCGCGGGACCGCACAGAGTTGGCGTGGCCTTCAGGCGCCGGACGTTCGCCGAGTCCGACGATCAGCTGCAGATGTTCGCGCCCGGCGGCGGCCAGGATCGGATGTACCGCATCAATTCCTTCCAGGTCCGTGGTCCATTCGACGCGAAGGGCGTCGGCCCGACGCCCAGCCGGCAACGCGTCTTCAGTTGCCAGCCTCCCGCCGGTGCAACGGCGGCGGTGCAGGCACGCTGCGCGCAGCAGATCATCTCGTCGCTGGCCCGGCGGGCCTACCGGCGCCCCGTGACCGCCGAGGACGTGAACGAACTGCTCCGGTACTACGAGGAGGGCGCCAAGGACGGCGGCTTCGAGGGAGGCGTGCGCAGCGCCGTGACCGGAGTGCTGGCCAGTCCGTTCTTCCTGTACCGCGGCGAGCGCATTCCCGCGGGCGTGCGCGCGGGGAACACCTACGCCATCACCGACCTCGAGCTGGCGTCGAAGCTGTCGTTCTTTCTCTGGAACACGATTCCCGACGACGAACTGCTGCGGCTGGGCGCCGCCGGCACGCTGAGCCAGCCCGTGGTGCTCAACCGCCAGGTGCGCCGCATGCTGGCCGATCCGCGGTCCCTGACGTTGGCCAGCAACTTCGTGCCGCAGTGGCTCGACATGAATCGGCTCGACGAGATCGTGCCCGACTCCGCGGTGCTCCCATATGCGTCCGGCCGCTCGGATCCCCGCAACGACCTGCGCATGGAGCTGACGCTGTTCGCCGACAGCGTGTTCCGGGAGGACCGCAGCGTCGTCGATCTGTTGCGCGCGCCGCACACGTTCCTCAACGAGCGCGTGGCGCTGCATTACGGCATCACCGACGTGAAGGGGGATCGCTTCCGGCGGGTCGAGCTGCAGCAGTCGGCGCGCTGGGGGTTGCTGGGCAAGGGCGCCGTGCTGATGGCGGCTGCCTACCCCAACCGTACGTCGCCTGTCCTGCGCGGCGCGTTCATCCTGAAGCACATTCAGGGTGTGCCGCCCGCCAACCCGCCAGCCAACGTCCCCACGCTGGACGAGAAGGACATCGGTACGACGAAGGCGCTGACGGTCCGGGAGATGATCGCCAAGCACCGCGCGAACCCGACCTGCGCCTCGTGTCATTCCGTGATGGATCCGCTGGGCTTTGCGCTGGAAAACTTCGACGCCACCGGCCGGTGGCGGGATCGCGACCGCTTTGCCGGCGTGGCGATCGATGCCTCTGGGACACTGCCGGACGGCACGGCCATCAACGGTCCCGACGACCTGCGGAAGGCGCTCCTGCGTCGTCCCGAGCAGTTTGCGCAGACGTTCGCGGAAGGGCTGCTGCGGTACGCCACCGGGCGTACACTGGAGTTCCGGGATATGCCCACGGTACGGCGCATCGTGCGGGGCGCGGCCGGCAGCGACTACCGGCTGTCGGCCATCGTCCAGGGCATCGTTCGGAGCGAGCAGTTCAGGATGCGGCGGGCGCCGCAGCCGGCGCCGAGCGCGGATCGCGTCGCGGTAGCGAGTCAGTAGGGGTCAGAGGTCGGAACTCGGACGGAGATAACGACATGTACCTGTCTCAGAAGCACATCTCGCGTCGCATGGTGTTGAAGGGAGTCGGAGCCACCATCGCGCTGCCCCTCTTGGATGCGATGAACCCCGCGGCCACGGCATGGGCCCAGACAGCCGCCGCGGCCACGCCGAAGCGGTTCGCCTTCGTGGGCTTTCCGCACGGCGCCATCATGGACCAGTGGTCGCCCGCGCAGACCGGCGCCGCCTACGACATGCCGCCGATCCTTCTGCCGCTCGAGCCGCTCCGCCAGCACCTGACGATCGTGTCCGGTCTGCGGAACAAGCCCGGTGAAACACCCGAGCCCCACGGCTACATCGAATCCACGTGGCTCAGCTGCGTGAAGCCATGGGAGCACGGTGTGCTCAGCCCGGAGGCGGGTATCACCGCCGATCAGTTTGCGGCGCGACATGTCGGGCAGGAAACCCGGCTGCCCTCGCTCGAGCTGACGACGGCCCAGCAGGGCGCGCGGCTCTCCTGGCGGACGTCCACGCAGTCCCTGCCGCAGGAGGGCAATCCGCGGGCGGTGTTTCAGAGACTCTTCGGCCAGGGCGACACCAGCGAGGAGCGCGCGGCGATTCTTGCCGAAACCGGCAGCATCCTGGACCGCGTGAAGGGCCAGGCCGCGCGGCTGCAGACCAGCCTCGGCGTGCGCGATCGCGTCGTCGTGAGCGACTACCTGGACTCGGTGCGGGAGATCGAACGGCGGGTGCAGATGGCCGCCCGCCAGGATGATTCCTCGCTGGAGGTGCCGGACGCGCCGGTCGGCATTCCCAACGACATCACCGAGCACTTCACGCTGATGTTCGACCTGATGGCGCTGGCGTTCCAGGCGGACATCACGCGCGTGATCACGTTCTCGATGGATCGCGAAGCGAGCATGCGGACGTATACGAACCTCGGCATCGCCGAAGCGTTCCATCCGCTCTCGCATCACGGCAACAGTCCAGAAAAGCAGGCCAAGCTCGTCCAGATCCAGCGATACCACACGGAGGTATTTGCGAAGTTCGTCGAGCGGCTCTCGAAGGCGCAGGAGGCCGGTGGCACCGTGCTGGATCACTCGACGATTCTGTACGGCAGCAACATGAGCAACAGCGACAAGCACAACAACGATCCGCTGCCGTCGGCGGTGTTGGGACACGCGCACGGGCGCATCAAGGGCGGCCAGCACGTGAAGTACCCGCAGGACTCGCGTTTTGCCGATCTGCTGGTGACGCTCTTCGACCGGAACAACATCCCCGTCGAGAAGATTGGCGACAGCGGCGGCATTCTGTCGGAGGTCTAAGATGCGGGCGGTGCAGGGGTCGCGTTCGGTGCGGTTGTCACGTCTCCGTCGCGTGCTGGCTTCAGCGTTGGCATTGGCCGCGACGTGGGGACCGCGGCGCCCGTTCTACGTGTTCGCGGCGGCGATGGCGGTGTCGGGCTTGGTAGCACCGCTCGCGACAGCCGCCGAGCCGACGCTGATCGAAGCAACCGAGCGTGGCGATCGAGCGGCCGCGTTGCGATTGCTGGCGACAGGTGCCGAGCCGAACGTCCCAGGGCCGGATGGGACCACGCCCCTTATGTGGGCGGCGTCGAACGACGATCCCGAGCTGGTTCGGGCACTCATCAGGGCAGGTGCGGACGTCAAGGCAAAGAACCACTTCGGCACCTCCGCGCTGGCCGAGGCGGCCATCATCGGGTCGGCGCCGATCATCGACGCGCTGCTGAAGGCCGGCGCCGATCCGAACTTCAGGAACCCCGAGGGGGAGACGCCCTTGATGGCGGCCGCTCGCAGCGGCAACGTCGCGGCAGCGAAGCTGCTGGTCGAAGCCGGTGCCGACGTCAACGCCAAGGAAACGTTTGGCGAGCAGTCGGCGTTGATGTGGGCCGCCGCGCAGAGCCAGGCCGGGATGGTCCAGTTCCTGGCTTCCAAGGGCGCCGACGTCAACGCACGCGGCATCGTTCGCCAGTGGGAACGCAAGGTGATCACAGAGCCGCGTCCCAAGGACATGAACAGGGGCGGGTTCACGCCCTTGATCTATGCCGCGCGCGAGGGCTGCGTGGAATGCGCCAAGCACCTGCTCGCGGCCGGGGCCGATCCAGACCTCGAGGATCCGGAGCGGCTCACGCCGCTCAACATGGCGCTGCTGAACCTGCACTTCGACTTCGCCGCCTTCATGGTCAAGGCCGGCGCCGACGTGAACAAGTGGGACTTCTTCGGCCGGTCACCGCTGTACATGGCCGCCGATGTCAGCACGCTGCCGACCAAGGGCAACGGCGCGATGGCGGTCCTCCCGAGCGAGGACGCCGCCACGGCCCTCAATATTGCGAAGCTGCTCCTCGACGCCGGGGCGGATCCGAACCTCCGGCTCAAGCGCCGCCCGCCGTATCGCGACGTGCCGCAGGACCGCGGCGGCGACACGATTCTGGCCCAGGGTGCGACGCCGCTGCTGCGCGCAGCCCGGGCTGGCGATGCGCCGTTCGTGGATCTGCTCCTGACGTACAAGGCGCTCGTGGATCTGCCGAGCAAGGAAGGCGTGACGCCATTGATGGCCGCGGCAGGCGTGGAGTTCGGCACCCGCGTCACGCGCGGACGCAATCGCACCAACGAAGGGGTAATCGCTACGATGCGGCTGCTCCTGGACGCTGGTGCCGACGTGAACGCGCGGTCGGTGACCGAGCGGCGGGCCAGCACGCCGGAGGGCGCGTCGCAGGCGGCGAACTACGCCATCAGTCTGCGAGGACGCCCGAGCCAGCTCCCGAGCGCTCTGGCCGTGCCGCACCAGACGGCGTTGCACGGCGCCGCCGAGCGAGGCTTCACGCCGCTCGTCAAATTCCTCGCGGAGAACGGCGCGGACCTGCGGGCGAAGGACGTGAACGGCCGCACGCCGCTGGACCTCGCCAGGGGCGTCGGCGTCGCGGGCGTGCGTCAGGCGGCGGGGGAGGGCTTCCCGGAAACGGCGAAGCTGATCGAATCCCTATTGGCCGCCGCACCGGTCGCCGCGAAGTAAATCCTCCTGACCGTAGACTCAGGTCGGCTGAGGCGACCGTGGTCACCTCAGCCGACCTTCGCCAACGTCCATGCTGGTTAACCTTCACATGGAGCCGACGCCCTTGGCTTGCTCGCGCGTGACCGCGGGCGCGGCTCATGTGAACCGTTGCACGGCCTCGGTAGTCGCTTTTCCAGATCGGTAGGTAGTCGAGATCGCGAGCAGCCCTTGCGTATGCGCGCCTCCCGGTTGGTTTGCAAGTTCGCGGGTGCCCTTCGGGTGCTCGCCCGGGTGTCTCATCGCCGGGTCCGAGGTCCGTCGGCGGCGCGTTGGTCCCTCGTGGCGTCGTCGGGAACTGCGTGCGGCCACTTAGTGCGCCGTGTTTCTGTGGCATGACCCAGCACTGGCCGCTCAGGCGGGCCTAGGTGCGGCACTGCGGCGCTGCGCTGATGCGCTTGCCTTTATTGGGTCCCGGGCGAACTGGACCTCCTTGCCGCCGGCCACCCATAGCCTTAGACTTTGGCGTATGAGCTCCTTGGAGCGCATCACGATTACGCCGGATGTGCGGTTCGGCAAGCCCTGTGTCCGTGGCACCAGGATCGCCGTGGGCGACGTCCTGGGATACTTGGCTGGGGGGATGTCGGAAGTCGAGATCCTGACTGACTTCCCGCAGTTGACCCGAGAAGACATCCGCGCGTGTTTGACGTATGCGGCCGAACGCGAGCGCCGTACACAGAGCATTCCGGCCGCTTGAATCGTGCGCCTGCTCTTCGACGAACAACTGTCGGAAGAGTTGGTCACGGCCCTGGAGGATCTCTTCCCAGACTCTCTGCACGTTCGCCTACTCGGTAAGGGCGGTGCAGCCGACCCCATCATCTGGCAACTGGCTCGCGAGCACGGCTGTGTGCTTGTGACCAAGGACGATGGCCAGAACTCTTCAGGTAGGGCCCTACATGCAATGAGTGAGTCTGTTTCTGTCGATGAATCCGCGAGGGCCTATGAGAAAGGTCGGTCCTTGCTGGAGTCTGGCGACTTGCCTGGAGCGATAGTTCAATTCGAGCTGTCGATCGCGGTGAGACCGCACTTCAAGTCCCTAGAGCTGCTCGGAGAGGCGTTCCTCCGAAGCGGTCAGCCGGTACGAGCCATCGTGCCCCTCGCGGCCGCGACCACTCTCGATGTTCAGGTACGAGCTCCGTCACTACTCGCGGAAGCCCTGCTTGCTGTAGGTGATTCTTTGAGAGCTCATGAGGTCGCGAAGCTTGCCTTGCAGCGCGACGGCAACAACAAGAAGGCTCGATCAGTGTTCGACGCCACCGAAGAAGAGTACCAAGCGTGGGCTTCTTCGTAGTGCGGCCGCGACGCCTCTCGGTACTTCAGTAGGAAGCTAGGCGCTCACTCGCTGCAGGGTCTTCGGTTTCAGGCCGCTCAGCGCCTCAAGGACGGCCGGTAAGAGTGGCTCCAACGCTTCCAGCCGGTTGCTGTCGGCGACCAGGACGAGCACGGCTACAGGTAGGGTCGAGAGGTTCTGCTGAAACTCGATACTCTGGTCTGCCGTCAACACCACGTCGAAGGTCAGTGCGGCTTGACGCAGCAGGGCACCGTTCGTGAGGCTGGTCCAGCCCTCTCGGGCCACGGTCGAGACGATGTGCCCAGTGAGTAGTCGGGTCAGCGGTCGTGGCAGGGACTCATCGAGCAGGATGCGCACGAGCGGCCAGCAGGTCCGCGGCAATCTCCAGGGCGGCGACGGCCTGCTCCCGTGTCACCGAGGGAAAATGGTCGAGGAAGCGTTCAAGTGGATCGCCAGCAGCGAGGTAGTCGACGAGGTTCTTGAGTGGAACCCTTGTTCCTGTAAAGACGGGGGTTCCGCCGAGCACGTCGGGGTCAGAGTGAACGACTGATTCCAGGGCGGGTGTGGACATGCGAACCCTCGTTACAGATGCTACCGCCGATCGGGGGACGCTGCATATCGTCCGGTTGCACTTGTCGTTCGCTACCACCAGCATCGTCTGGTCGGTTGTGACCATGGTGGTGGCGCAGCCGTGCCACCCCGCCGCGCTGGGAAACGCGCGGCGGGGGCCCCGGCCTCGGCGACGCGACGTGGCAGGATCGTGCAAAACGATGGGACCGTCTTACCTCAGCATGTTCGACGGGGCGACGCACAAAGGTTTCCGCTCGGCGCCCTTTAGCTTCCGAATCGCGCTACCCCTCTCGGCGAAGTTGCTGCGTACAAAGGCATTAGAACAGCGGGCTCCCGGGGGTATGCGCCTTGCGCTTGCACGCGCATCGTGCGCAGTTGGCTGCCTGTCGCGTCTGTTGCCGGCCTACTCGTCGCAGTCGCGTCCGGGTGCGGAGGCGAATCGCGGCGGCTGCCCGCCGCGCCGACCGCTGTGGCAGTCGTTTCCACGCACATCACGCCGATTCCGCTCGCCGTGCGGCGCGTGGGCCTGCCGGGCCAGGCGGGCGCCTACGAGCTGACCGGCCGCGTGACGTTTCGCGGGACCGGTGCGGCGCGAGTTCGGCTGGTGTCGCTGGAACTGGCGATGAGCGACGACGAGGGACCCTTGGGGCGGCACACGTTGCCCATCGATCTCTCGCTTGTCGAAGGTGCCGACGTCAGCGTTGCACTACCGGGCACGATTCCCGCTCCCGCGGCCCGCGTCCCCACTCGGATCGTCGTCGGCGCATCGGGTTTCGATGGCGAGGGCAATCCCTACACGGTATCGCCCATCGAAGTGCCGCTGACGGCGGCGACGCCTGGCGCTGTGACGGGCGTTTCCGGGCCCGCCGCGACGTTTGTCGGAGCCGGCGACATCGCTGATTGCAACCTTCCAGGCGCGGCGCTCACGGCACGCCTGCTCCAATCGATTCCGGGCAGCGTCTTCACGTTGGGCGACCACGTGTACCCCAACGGCACGGCGGAAGCCTTTTCGACGTGCTACGAATCCACGTGGGGCGCGCTCAAGGGGCGCACCTATCCGACACCAGGCAACCACGAGTGGTACGAGGACCGCGGCCGCCCGTACTTCGAGTACTTCGGACCGGCCGCCGGACGCGGCTACTACAGCTTCGACCTGGGCGCATGGCACATCCTGTCGCTGAACAGCAACATCGACATCCAGCCGGGGTCGCCGCAGTACGAGTGGGTGCGGAACGACCTGGCGATGCACCCCGTTCCCTGCACGCTCGCGTACTGGCATCACCCTCTGTTCAGCTCGGGGACCAACGGCAACAGCCCTCACATGCGTGCGGTGTGGAAGCTGCTGGACGAGGCAGGGGTCGAGATGGTGCTCGCGGCCCACGACCACGTGTACGAACGGTTCGCGCCCCAGGACGCGGATGGCCGCGCCACGCCGACCGGCATGCGCGAGTTCGTCGTCGGCACGGGCGGCGCGGCGCTGTACGGCATGCCGTCCGCGCGCCCCAACAGCGAGGTCCGAAGCAATCAGGGCTGGGGCGTCCTGAAACTGACCCTGCGCGGTGGCGGCTACGACTGGGAGTTCGTGCCGGTCAGCGGTCATTCGTTCCGCGACGGCGGCAGCGCGAGCTGCAGTTCCTGAGGGCTCGCCAACCAGATAGAATCACGCCGCTCCCACTTTCTGGAGGACGTGATGGACCGACGACGTGCGTGGCTCGGGTCGGCACTGGCGATTGGCGTCGTCTCCGGCGTGCTCATCGATTCCGGGATCGGGCTCGCGGGCGCCCAAGGGCCTACACCTGCCGGGGCCAGGCGGAGCCAGCAGGACTGGCCCTCCGGCGCCTACCGCGTCGTGGAGAACTGGCCCAAGCCACTTCCCGACGCCCGCCATTCGCACGCCGGGTGGACGTGGGGATCGATGGGCAGCGTCTACGCCGAAACACCCAACCGCATCTGGGTCGCGCAGCGGGGCGAGCTGCCGCTGCCCGAGGGCACCAAGCCCTGGACGCCGTACGCGGCGCTCAACCCGTCGCGGGGTGTCTCCAACAGCAACACGGACGGCCTCTCGGCGACGTGCGAGCCGACGGCACGGCGTGGATGGGAGCGACGGTTCGAGCACGTCTTGTTCGTCGTGGACGGCGACGGCAACCTGATTCAGGAGTGGGCCCAGCACGATCGCCTGTTCGGGCAGCAGCCGTGCGGCCGTGGTCCGCACACGATCAAGATGAGCCCGTACGACGCCGACAAGCACGTCTGGGTGATCGACGACCAGCTCCACGTCATCTACCGGTTCACCTACGACGGGCGGCTCGAGAAGACGCTGGGGCAGTTGGGCGTGCGCGGCCGAGGGCCCAACACCTTCGACCGTCCCACCGACATCGCGTGGCTGCCCGACGGCACCTACTTTATCAGCGACGGGTACGGCGGCACGCGTGTCGCCAAGTTCGATGCGAAGGACAACTTCCTGTCGGAGTGGGGCAGGGCGCCGGTCGATCCAGCGAAGCCGGGGCCGTCGGAGTTCAACACGCCGCACAGCGTCGCCGTAAGCCGCGATCGTCGCGTGTTCGTCGTAGATCGTGGGCACCAGCGCATGCAGGTGTTCGACGAGAACGGCAAGTTCCTGGACATGTGGTCGCTGCGCTCGCCGGATTGGCCGGCCAGCATCGGCACGCTGGTGACCAACCACATCATCACGGCCGACCAGTTCATCTGGGCCGGCGATGCGGGAACGGACCGCATCCTGAAGTACGACCTCAATGGGAACTTCCTGTATAGCTTCGGTGCGCCAGGGCCGCAACCGGGGCGGCTCGACTGCCCGCATGGACTCTCCACCGATCAGCAGGGCAATCTGTACGTGGCCGACTGCTTCGGCGGGCGCCTGCAGAAGTTCGCGCCGCAGCCCGGCGCCGACCCGGCGAAGCTGGTCGGCGCGATCCTGCGTTACCCGGTGACCCGGTAGACGCGCTTGCACCTGCCGTTTCTTGCCAGACCCGCCAAGCGGATCAGCTAAGCTATCCCGCGCGCTCACCCCGACCGCAGCTTCGCTGCCCATTGTGAGAGAAAGCAAGGAGAACACATGCCAAAAGTGCTAATCACGGCAGAGGTCAACGATCTGCGCACATGGGAGACCGGCTTCCGAACGCACCGCGACCTCTTCAAGCAGATGGGCGTCGTAACGATGGACTACGCGACGGTGGCCCCCAATCGGATCGCCGTCTGCGGCGAGACCACCGACCTCGATGCGTACATGAAGGTGTTCAACTCTCCGGCTACGGCCGAAGCGATGGCAGGTGATGGGGTCAAGCGGGAAACCGTGCAGATGTTCGTTCTCGACAAGAGCCTCAAGGCCTAGCGAGGCTGCGCCTCGGACCGTCGAGTATGTAGGCAAGGGTTAGAGGGTCACGGGGACCGGTGTCGCGGATCCTTGAGCGCGCAGCCGGAGCTGGCGCACAGCGCCGTACGCCCACGCCGTCGCGAGCGCGAGCACGATGGACGCGGCCGCGGCCATCGCAAACGACGCGTCCACGCCGCTGTCCCATACGAGCGGTGGGGGAGTCGCCGCCAGCTGCCACTCGGGCCGCCCGGTGGCCCACCACCGCGTCAGCACGACGATGTCGCCCACCGAATGCAGCACCAGGGCCGGCAGGATCGAATCCGCGGCCCACGTCAGCCCGCCGTACACCGCCGAGACAGCGATGTAGTACGGAAGCATCAACAGCACGTCGCGTGGGTGGTTGCCGAAATGCAGGAGGCCGAACAGCGTGCCGTTGACAAGGATGGCGGTCGCGATTCCGTAACGCCGCTCGACCATCCCTTGCATGTAGCCGCGGAAGGCGGCTTCCTCGGTGACGCCTGCAACGATCGACTGCATGACGATCAGCAGGACGGCCGTCACGACGGGCATCTCGGGTGGGGTTGGAATCGGTTGGGAAGAGGGCAGGCTCACGAGTCGCGCGGCAACCGTGAGGAGTGCCAGCAGCGCCCCGAACCCCACGAGGCCGGCCGCCAGCGCCGGCCCCCACAAGCCTGTCGGGAGCCGGTTGGCGCGAAGGTTCAGGCGACGCCGTGGGGCGTCGGTGGGATCACCCCACCTGCCGCCGAGGAACTGGAAATACACCCAGAGGTACGCCGCCATCGGCACAATCGCCCACGGGACGGCCGTGCCGACGCGAAAGTTCAGTGCCCCTACGCCGGGAATGGGGCCGAAGCCTCCCCACGGGATCGTGCCGGCCAGTAGGACCAGGACGCCCGTGAAGACGGCTGTGACGATGGTCAGCGGCGCGCCGGCCGGACGACGCCCTGTTCCGCCTTCGTCACCGGGCCCACGCCCTTGTAGAGAAATCGCTGCACGCGCGCACCGGTGTACGTTTCGGTCGCGTAGAGGTTCCCCCTGGAGTCGGTGGCGAGGTTGTGGACCCCGAAGAACTGCCCGGGGCCGCGGCCGCCGTCACCGAACGACGTCAACACTTCGAGCGAACTGCGCAGCAGGATGTTGATCTTCTGATCCACGCCGTTGGCGGCGTAGATGTAGGTCTGCTGCGGATCGCGCGAGAACGTCATGTCCCACATCGAGCCCGAGCGGAACGTGTGCGTGTCGACGAAGGCCTCCTTCACGAACGTGCCGTCCCGGCGGAAGACCTGAATGCGGTCGTTGACGCGGTCGCACACGTACACGAGGCCGTCGTTCGACACGATGGCGCAGTGCACGGTGTTGAACTGCTTGGACGGGGGGCCGTTGGGGCTGTACGCCGGCATCCGGTCGTCGCTCGGCTTGGCGCCGTAGGCGCCCCAGTGGCGCTTGTATTTGCCCGTGGCGACGTCCAGCACGATGACGCGGCGGTTGCCGTACCCGTCGGCGACGTACATCTCGTTGTTGGCCGCGTCCTCCCAGATCTTCGTCGGCTGCCAGAAGTTCTCGGTGTCGTTGCTGCCGTTGTGGACCCCGTGCTTGCCGATCTGTAGGAGGAACCGGCCGGCGTTGGTGAACTTCAGCACCTGCGTGTCCTTGGCGCCGTTGCCGGCCAGCCACACGTTGCCCTGACGATCGACGGTGATCCCGTGGTTGCTGTCGGGCCAGTCGTAGCCCGCGCCGGGGCCGCCCCACGACTTCACCAGGTTGCCGGCCTGGTCGTAGACGAGCACCGGCGGCGCGACCTTGCAGCACTTGCCGATCGGCTGTGACGTGGCCGGGCCTTGGGTGGGCGCGGCGCCCGGTTGGGCCTCGTCGTCGCGTCCCCTGGCGTCGCCCACCATGATGTCGGCGGCCTTGAAGTTGTCCTCGACGCTGCCGGGGCGATGGATCGTCCAGACGTTGTCTTGCGCGTCCACCGAGAGACCAATGGTAGAGCCGGTGACCCAGTGGTTCGGCAGCGGCCCGGGCCAGAACGGATCCACCTCGAAGATCGGCGCCTGCTTCGCGGCCTGGGCCTCAGCCGCCTGGCGAGCGACGCCCAAGCCGGCCAGCACGACGAGCATTGCAACGCCGGCGCTCACGTATCTCGCGACATTCACTCTCACGGTGGCCTCCGAGTAGATCGATTCGCGGGATTCTACACCCGGCGGCCCGTCGCGGCGACCGCGGCAAGGGCGAGACGAGTCACCGTTGGCCCCAGTTGCTGCCCGGAGGCACGGCCGTACTGTTCACCGTCTGGACCGGTCCAGGATGGGACGAGAAGTCTCTCCAGCTGCACGTCTTGAAGACGGGCGAGCGACGGGTCCTGGCGCAAGGAGCCAGCACGGGCGGTATGTGAACTCGGGGCACCCCAGACGGCCGGCAGTTCGCCGTGAGCAGCGAGGAGGCATCGAGCGCGTGTGGACGTTCGACTTTGCCCGGCCGATCCTGACCGCCCTGACCGGGTCGGGCAGCAGCCAGGCGCCCGTGTGGACGCCCGACGGCTTGCGCGTGATCTACCGGGGAACTCGAATGGGTTTCCGAAACCGCTCACTCCCGCCGTCCATGGAAATCATCCACTTGCGGCCAGGACCTGGAAACGGCTGCACGTATATGTGCAGGTTCTCGCTCGTCGTCAGCCGTATCTCCTCGCCACTTCCGTCGGCAGCCGCGACAATGCCGTCGGGAGGGCAACAAATGTCCCCGTGGCGCTTAACTTGTCGACGGAGCGTGGGGCGTTACGCGGCTTTTGATTGCGTACGGCTCAGCCAGCGTGAATAATCCGAGTTTCTTCCTGCCGCCCTCGTTGCTCGGCAAGAACGCACGCACCTGGTTGGCGGCCGTCGCCAGCGCCCGTGCGTGCCAGAAGTTCTCCCGAGGAGGCTCTTGTGTCTGTCCGTCGTGCGTTCGTCCTGTCGTTGCTCGCTGCCGCCTTTGCGTGTGTCCTTCCGGCGACCGCGCGCGCAGCCGACGCCCTCCCCTGGTTCCACACCTACACGCTTCCCGGCAACTACGCGGTTGGCGGCGTCGATCTGGTGACCGTGAGTTCCGGGAACGGCCTTCGGACCCGCAGGATTCTCATGGGAAGCCAACTGCCTCCCAACGCCGAGATCGTCGCCGCGTTCCTCTATTGGGAGACCGTGTGGAGCGGTTCGGACGCAACCCTCGAGCAGTTGCGCCGCCAGGTCAGGTTCCGTGGACAGCCCGTGACGGCGATCAAGTCCTCGACGCAGCCGTTGACGGCGCAGTGTCGCGCGAACGGCAACGGACAGTGGCTGTCGATGATGCGGGCGGACGTCCTGCGCTTGCTGCCGCTTCAGCTGGACGCCAACGGCCAGCCGACCGGGCGACGGTTCGTCAACCAGTCCGACCTCGCGGCCCATGGGCTCGCCCCTCACACGGTCACACTGCCCGACTCGGGGACCCTCAACGTCGTTCCCCAAAGCGCGGGTGCGTCGCTCGTCGTCATCTATCAGGATCCGAACCCGGCGGCGCCGCTCACGAGCATCGTGGTATACGACGGCCTGCACGTCCAGGCGCCTGGCGCGGAGACGACGCTGAACATCCGCGGGTTCGTGGACGTCATCAGCGGATCACCCGCCAAGCTCACCTTTGTCGGGGGGAGCGGCGCGGCGAACAACAGTGAACGGGTCTGGTTCGGCACGTCGTCCTCGGCGCTCACGACGAACTTTGGCACGAACCCGTTTCCGGCCGGCGGCCTGCTGACGGATCGGGCCTGGTCCAACCCCACGTTCCCGATCCCGAACGGTTGGAGAACAGGCGACGCCGGGGAGTACGGCGAGCAGGTCGCCACGAAGATCGACCATCTCGTCCCCCAACTCCCGTACGACTGTTTGTCGACCGGCGCGGTCATCTTCAGCGCGCGTACCGAGGACGGGGACGGAGACGGGCTGCCGACTCGGCTGGAAGACACGAGTGGCTTGAGGAACCCGGCCGGCGTGGCGTTCCCGGATATTCGTGCGATGGGGGCACGCACGGACCGCAAGGATCTCTTCGTCGAGATCGGCGCGATGTGGAGCGGCGGGTGGAATTCTCAAACGTCGGCGCAAGTGCCGGCGCCCGGTCCCCACGATCACATGCCGTCGCCCGCCGTCCTGAAGGCGGTCGGTGACGCGCTCGATGCCGCGCCGGACCCTGCCGACAAGGTCGCCGTGCACTTCGACGTGGGCCCCGCGCTTGGCCTTGCGTACAGGGCCGCCCTCGGTCCAGGGCCCGACCGCTACATCATCGTGGGCGAGGGCCTGGCCAGAGGCGGAGAGCGGATCCACGAGACCGCCTGCATCGAGGACACCGAGCCGGGCACGCCGCCGTGCCGGTTCCCGGGCTTCAAAGGCGTCGTCAGCTGGCCGGCGGGATTCCAGTTCCTGGCGCTCGCGCCGGTGGCGGCTGATGGGGCAGAGCTGCTGGACCCCGCCGCGGCGGGATGGTGCGAGTCGAACATTCCGACGGCCTGCCGCCGGCGGTTCGACCTGGACCGCGAGGGCGTCTTCCATTACCTCCTGTACGCGCACGCCCGCGGCGTACGGAAGTCGAACTTCCCGTGCCTGGCGGCGCCAGACGCGACGGGCAATCGGGAACCGGTGGCGTATCCCGCGGGAACCACGTCGTGCGGCGCGCTGGCCGCCAACGGCGAGTACCTCCGGCCCAAGAGCGTGTCGGGCGTGGCCGAGTTGCCGGGGCGATACGCGATGGTGTCCCTGGGGCTCTGGGACAACGCCGTCGGGACGACCGACATGCAGGCCAACACGACGCTGCACGAGATCGGACACAACCTGGATCTCTGGCATGGAGGCGGGAAGCCGCGGTTCACGCCCAGCCCCGGCGGCTTGACGGTTTTCGTCCAGCCAAACTGCAAGCCGAACCATCTCAGCGTCATGAGTTACCTGTTCCAGGCCACCGGCGTGCGCGACGCGTTCGGGAACGCCCGGCCGCGCTTCTCGGGCGAGGTGCCGACCCCGATCGACGAGAGCGCGCTTGGCGTCGGATCGCTGGGGTTGAGCCCGGAGGCGCCGTTCACCTCGTGGTACGCGCCGAGGGCGGGCTCGCTCGGCGAAACGCTGGGTCTGAAGCCCGTCACGAGACACTGTGACGGCACATCCGTGACCGCCGCGGAGCCGGAGACCGTGCGGCTCGAGACCGCGAGCCCCGATGCGCTGATCGACTGGGCGGCGACAGGCACTGGCCAGCACCCGGGAGGGCAGGACGTCAACTTCGACGGCAAGAAGAGTGGCGAGCCACGCGTGCTCGTCGGCCACGACGACTGGAACGGCGTTGCGCTGAATCGGCTCGGGTTCGGTCGTTCGATGTTCGGGTTCTCGGTTGGCCTTGGTCTGGACTTTGGCGGCCTCGACTTCGGTGGTCTGGATTTCGGCGGCCTGGACTTCGGCGGGCTCGATTTCGGGGGATTGGACTTCGGGGGGCTGGACTTCGGCGGGCTCGACTTTGGCGGGATGATCAGCGGCCTGGATTTTGGCGGCCTGGACTTCGGCGGGCTGGACTTCGGGGGCCTGGATTTCGGGGGATTGGACTTCGGTGGGTTGGATTTCGGCGGCCTCGAGTCGGAAGTCGATGCGGAGTTGACCAGGGAGATCGTCGAAGAGGCCATTGCGCCGGGCGGATCCACCGGACCGCAGTCGCTGAAGGCGTTCGTGCGTGGAACCAACGGCGCGGGCGGCAGCAACTCGTCCGTGCCCCTGGGCTCCACCTGGGTGCCCGTTGGCGAGCCCACCAACTGCAACACGCTTAGTCCCGCGCAATGTCACCTGATCCGTCTCGATTGGGATCTGCCGTCGGTTGGTTCACCGGGCGGCTACAACGCGTTCCGCGTCTGGGACGACCCCGTCGACGGCCTCAACGATCTGCCGGCGGCGGATCAGGTGCCAGACGCGGTCGGCTCCACGACGGGCCAGGGCTCGACGACGCTGGTCGACGGCGCCGAACTGCCGAACGGGCAGCGGTTCCTCTACTGGGTCCGCGGTTCAACGGGCGGTGAACTGGGCAGCCCATCCAGCTTTGTCGCGGTGACGGCGGTGAATGCGGCGCCCGTGGCCGTCAACGACGGGGGCCCAAACTTCAGGGTGGTGGCGGGTTCGCCGGGGGCCAGCTTTCCGACTGTGCTCGCCAATGACACCGACGCGGACAGCACGGACAAGTCGGCGTGGGTCGTTGCCTTGGTCAGCCCGCCATCGCGCGGCGCGCTGACCCTCAAGACCGACGGCACGTTCACCTACAAGCCCGCGCCCGGTTACGTCGGAACCGACACGTTCAGCTACCGGGTGAACAACGGGACCTGGACGCGCGGCGGCTCCAGCGTGCCCCTGAGTGCCAACTCGAATACCGCCACCGTGACGATCGAGGTCGTCGGATCGGTCAACCGCGCGCCGGCTGGTACGAACAAGACCGTGACGACGAAGAAGAACACGCGGTACTACTTCAAGGAAGGCGATTTCGGTTTTTCCGACGCGCTCGACAGTCCGCCTCACGCCTTCCTTGCCGTGAGGATCACAACGCTACCGGGCAGCTCCATCGGTGCGCTGTACATGCAGAAGACGGACGGGACGTGGATCAAGGTTGCGGCGGGTACATTTGTGCCGGCAGCGAGCATCAAAGCAGGCAAGCTGAAGTTCTGGCCGGACAACAACAAGACGGGCACGGCCACGTTCACGTTCCAGGTGCAGGACAACGGCGGCACCGCGAACGGAGGCACGGACCTCGATCAGTCGCCGAATACGATGACGGTCAAAGTGGTTCACTGAGCCGGCAAGCCGGCGCGTGCCCGAACGTCTGCCAGGAGCGGGTCCTCGGTGGAGTTCTGGCGGATCTGGAGATACTGCCGGTAGGAGTCGCGAAAACCGGCCGTCCCGAAGTTCTGGCGCGCACGACCCTGGTAGTAGTACGCCAGCGGGAGGTAGCTGTAGGTGGGCTCTTCGTTCAGGAAGAGCGACAGCGCTTCGCCGCGGCGCCTGAGACAGTTGTCGAACTCCGAGTCGGCCTGGGTGTCGGCGCCCCCAACGGCCAAATAGGCGCGCCCCAGTTCGAAGTGCCCGATCCACGTGTCGAACTGCCGGTTGGCCTCCTGCAGCAGCCGGACCGCCTGGCGGGCATTGCCGTTCTTGAGCGCCAATTGGCCTTCCAGGATCCGCGCATGCGCCTGGGGTTCAACCAGGATCTCGTTGGCCAGGCTGTCGATCTGGGCGCGGGCCCTGGCGGCGTTGCCCGCCTCCACGAACGCCATGCCCGCCAGGAACCGGACGCTCACGGCGGTGCTTTGCACCAGGGCGCGTCCGGCCGCCTCGACGGCGGCGCGCTGGTTGCCCCGCAGGAGGTGCACGTGCGCCAGCGAAACCAGTTTCGCGGCCGCGCCGTCCGATGAGTCGGCTTTCAAGTCCGCGGCGACCGCCTCCTCGAGAATCCGGACCGCGTCCGAGAAGCGCCCCTGGTAGGCCGCAAGATCGCCCAGGCCCGAGGCGGCCATCGATGCGCCCAAGGCGTCGTACGATCCGACCTTCTCATAGCTGGCCCGTGCCTGATCCACCTGACCTCGTCCCAGCTGGGCGAAGGCCAGCGCGTGCGTGGCGAACCGGTTCGGGTTTTCGATCGCCAGCGCCTGCTCCTCCGCCGTCGGAAAGTCGCCGGCGTAGCTGGCAAACCAGGACAGATTGGTCCGGAAGAGCGGGAGGTTGGGCAGGATCGCCACCACCTTGCGCATCTCCGCCACCGCTTCACCAGGTCGCCGGAGCCGGATCAGGCAATTGGCGAGCTGGTTGTGCCCGACGACGTCGGCCGCGTAGCGGGCGATCAGTTGCCCGTAGGCGCTGGCGCACTGCTCGAAGTCGCCTGTCAGCCTGAAGTACATCCCGCGCGTGTTGTACCGCTCGCGCTCGGTCATGCCGTCGACGTACTTGAGAGCCTCGTTGATGTAGTTCAGGGCGTCCTGGGGCCTGCGGAGGTTGTTCGACGCCGTGGCCAGGCTCTGGTAGCCGATGCCGAAGCTCGGGTCCAGGGCGACCGCCTTCAACAGATGGTCCCGCTGCTCTTCGAACCGGTTGTTCGACGAGGCTTCGAGCGCGTCGGCGAAGTGACGCACGACGTCCAGCGACGTGGCCGAGAGGCTCTGCATCGCGAAGATCTGGTCCGACTCCGACGCCTCGTCACCGAGCCCGTTGCGGACGCGTGTCATGAGCACCGTGGCGGCTTCGAGGACCTGCTCCTTGCTGGCGGAGGTTCCCTGCGCGCTGACGATGACGTTGCCGGTCACGGCCTGCGTGGCGTTGACGGTGATGCGGTAGCCCCGGGCCTGGGGCTCGATCGATGCCGCGAGCACGATGCCAAGGCCCTGCTTCACCGCCAGCTCGCGCGCCGCGACCGCATCGAGTCGGTCGGGCGGTTGGACGCCGAGCGTGCGCCGGATCGCGTTGCGGTCGAAGGCGCTGATGAAGCCGGCGCCTTCGAGGGCGCGTCTGAGCATCGGCTCCAGCGTGCCGTCGAAGGCCGGGTCCTTGGTTCGGTTGTCCAGGTCGGCGATCACCACCGACACCGGATCGTGCTGGATCGGCGGCTGCCTGTACCACCAGACCACGCCTGAGAGCGCCAGGAGCACGATGCCAGCAGCGGCCGCCAGCGGCAGGCCGACGACGCGCCGGATTGGTCGCAGCTTGCCGTTGTCGTCCAGCCGGTCGAGCGCGGCCACCAGGTCGACGCTGGACTGGAAGCGCTTGCCGGCGTCGGGCTCGATGCACCGCGACACCAGGCGATCGAGCGCCTCGGGTACGTGCGGCACGATCGAGCGCACCGGCGGAGGCGGCTGGTCGAGCCGCTTCCGCAAGTCCGCCACCGCGCCCCCGGGTTGTGTCGAGCGCCGGCGGCCGGCGAGCATGTCGTACACCATGAGCCCGAACGCGTAGACGTCGACCCGCTGATCGACCTCCAACCCTCGTGCCTGTTCCGGCGCCATGTACTCGACGGTGCCGACCACCGCGCCCACGACGGTCGCCGCCAGGCGGGTCATCTCCGCGTCCAGGGACGGATCCAGTTGTGCCGCGGGGGCTCCCGAACTGGCGACGGAGCCCGGTGTGGAGGAGGCCATCCGCGCGATCCCGAAGTCCATGATGATCGCGTGGTCCTTCTCGATCATGATGTTCGCGGGCTTGAGGTCGCGATGCACCACGCCGGCGTCGTGCGCCGCAACGAGCCCCGAGGCGATCTGCCTGGCCAACGCCATCACGGTTGTGATGGGCAGCGCCCCCTCGGTCCTCAGGACCGACGCAAGATCGGCCCCTTCGATGTACGGCATCGTGATGTATTTGATGCCGTCGATCTCGCCCAGGTCGTGAATACGCACGACGTTCCGGTGCGTGACCTGGCGAGCGAGCAGCAGTTCCTGCTTGAACCGCCGCTGGACCTCGTGCGCCGTGGTCACGTCGCTCGTCGCCTCGGGTCGAATCACCTTGAGCGCCACCATCACGCTGAGCTCGGCGTCCCACGCCTGGTACACCGCGCCCATGCCGCCGGTCCCGAGCAGTCGCACGATGAGATACCGCGCGCTGAACGGCTGACCGACGGTCAGGGATCCGATCGACGTGACCGAGGGCGGACGCGACCCGCCGGCGAACGACGGCATGCCGGTCGTGTCGCCCGTGTCGGTACCTTCGGAGATCGATGTGGTTTCGCCCCGGCCAGAGGGCGGCGTCAGCACGCCGGTCGCCACGGCGGAGGGCAGCCCCGCCCTACAGGCAGGACAGCGGCCGTCCACCGCCGACACGTCTCGCGCGCACTGGGGACACTTCATGCAACGGGGGCGTTTTTCAAGGAAATGTAGCGATCCACTTGGAATTATGTCGCCGCCCGATCCAAACGCCAAGGCGAAAAGGGGCCTGCGCGGTTGGGGTATCGACCGGCTCTGGCCTCGCGTTCTACAGTAGGCGGCATGTCGAAGCATTCGGTGTCCCCGCGTGCGCGGCTCGTGGCCGCTCGATGGTGTGTCGCGGTCGTGCTCGTGGCGTCGCACGCCCACGCGCAAGGCGTGGAGCCCGGCCGCCAGGTCTTCGCCAGCCGGTGCGCGACGTGTCACGGGACCGAGGGCACGGGCGGCGAACTCGGGCCATCGATCGTGGCGCGCATTCCCCTCCGCAACGATCAGGAACTGGAGGCCGTGATCCGCGAGGGCGTCACCGGCGCGGGCATGCCGGCCTTCCCGAATCTCTCGAGGGCCGAAAGCACCGACCTCGTCGCGTTCCTGCGCACGCTTCGGCCCAGGAGCAACGCGGGCCCCAAGCGGACGACGGTGCCGCTGGTCAGTGGGCGTTCCCTGGAGGGTGTGGTCCTCAATGAGAGCCAGGGAGAGCTGCAGCTGCTCGGCGACGACCGGGCCGTGCACCTGCTGCGGGAGGGGACGTCGGGACGCTTCCGCGAGGTGACGTCTCAAACGGACTGGCCGACCTACAACGGACACGCGAACGGCAACCGATACAGCCCGCTGGCGCAGATCACGGCCGCCAACGCCGCGCGTCTCCAGCCCAAGTGGATCTTCACGCTGCCCAACGCGGCGCAGCTCCAGGTGACGCCCGTCGTCGTCGAGGGCGTGATGTACGTCACGGCTGCCAACGACGTGTATGCGCTCGACGCCGGCAGCGGCCGCCAGGTCTGGAACTACCGGCGTCCGAGGACCCGCGGGTTGGGTGGCGTGGCGGCCCGCGGCGTGAACCGCGGCGTGGCGGTGGCGGGCGACCGGGTGTTCATGACGACGGATCACGCGCACCTGATCGCGCTCAATCGCGCGACGGGCGCGCTGTTGTGGGAAACCGAGATGGCCGACTGGCGCCAGAACTACAACGGCACGGGCGCGCCGCTGGTGGTCGATGGCCTGGTGATTTCGGGGATTGCTGGAGGCGACGAGGGCGTGCGCGGCTTTGTCGCGGCCTTCGACCAGACCACGGGCAAGGAAGTGTGGCGGTTCTGGGCGGTGCCGGCGCGCGGCGAGCCGGGCGCCGAGACGTGGAAGGGCAGCGCGATCGATCACCCGGGCGCCGCCACGTGGATGACCGGCAGCTACGACCCCGAGCTGGGTACGCTGTATTGGGCGATGGGCAACCCGGGGCCGGACATGATCGGGGACGATCGGCTGGGCGACAACCTCTACTCGGATTCGGTGGTGGCGCTCGACGTGAAGACCGGGCGCCGCAAGTGGCACTTCCAGTTCACGCCCCACGACGTGCACGACTACGACGCGCAGCAGCCGATCGTGCTCGTGGACGCGCCGTGGAAGGGCCAGCCGCGGAAGCTCCTGCTGCAAGCCAACCGCAACGGCTACTTCTACGTGTTGGACCGCGTGTCCGGCGAGTACCTGATGGGCACGCAGTTCGTGAAGACGGTGACGTGGGCGTCGGGGTTGACGCCCCAGGGACGGCCGATCGTGGTGCCCAACATGGAGCCGACGCGGGAAGGCCGTCGGGTGTGCCCCTCGCTCGAAGGTGCGTCGAACTGGTACTCGGCGTCCTTCCATCCGGGGACGGGGCTGTTCTACGTCCAGACCAACGACAAGTGCGGCATCTTCACCCGCGTCGATCAGGTGTGGGAGGCAGGCAAGGGCTTCATGGGCGGTACCTTCGGGGCCGCGCCGGAGCCGGCGCAGCGGGTGCTGCGCGCGCTCGACATCCAGACCGGCAAGGTGGTGTGGGAACTGCCGCAGTTCGGCGCCGTGGACTCGTGGGGCGGCGTGCTGAGTACGGCGGGCGGCGTGGTGTTCTTCGGGGACGACAGCGGCGCGCTGTCGGCGGCGAATGCCCGAACCGGCAAGGCCCTGTGGAGCTTCCAGACGAGCCAGGTCTGGAAGTCGTCGCCGATGACTTATACGTTCGACAACCGCCAGCACGTGGCCGTCGCCTCCGGGCCGAGCATCCTGGCCTTCTGGCTGGGCACACCGTAAGGGAAGAAGGAGTCTCTCGATGCACACGTCGTTTCTTCGCGTCGCGGTCTGCTCGCTCGCGGCGGCCCTGACCATCATCGGCCTGGTGGCGCAGCCGTGGGCCCAGGCACAGACGGGGTGGCCGGCCGGGTCGACGGGTTTTTCGGCCGAGCGGCTCTCCCGCGTGGACGCGATGCTGCAGTCCTACGTCGATCAGGATCTGATTCCGGGGGCCGTCGCCCTCGTCCTGCAGGACGGGAAGCCTGTCTACCAGAAGGCCGTCGGGTGGGCGGACAAGGAAGCGGGCCGGCGGATGACCATGGACACGATCTTCCGGATCGCGTCGCAGACCAAGGCCATCACCAGCGTCGCGGTGCTGTCCCTCGTGGAGGAAGGCAAGCTGGGGCTGAGCGATCCCGTCGGCCGCTACATCCCCACGTTCGCCAAGACCACGGTGCTCGTAGGTTCGACCACGGTTCCCGCGCGTCGCCCGATCACCATTCGCGACCTGCTGACGCACATGGCGGGCATTTCCTACGGCGTGCAGCCCGAGATCGCCAACCAGTACGCGGCCAAGGGGTTGGGCCCGTCTGCCGGTGCGGGGTGGTACTTCGCCGACAAGGACGAAGGCATCTGTGACGCGATGGAGCGGCTGGGAACGTTGCCCTTCGTGGCCCAGCCGGGCGAAGCCTGGGTCTACGGCTACAACACGGACGTGCTGGGTTGCGTCGTCGAGCGCGTGACGGGGCAGGGGCTCGATCAAGTGATCGCCGCCCGCATAACCGGGCCGCTCGGCATGACGGACACGCGTTTCTTCGCGTCCCCGGACCAGCGCGGGCGGCTGGCTGCGGTGTACGCGAGTGGCGCCAACGGCAAGAGCACTCGAGCCCCCGAGGGGGCGCTCGGACAGGGCGCCTACGTCGACGGT
>Ga0307505_10000871_pt1 | contig 28894 bp, 32 predicted proteins | sample 23_S_MG_FD_202183 | JGI IMG/M metagenome (GOLD analysis project Ga0307505, IMG submission 202183) | Soil microbial communities from Populus trichocarpa stands in riparian zone in the Pacific Northwest, United States - 23_S | ecosystem: Environmental > Terrestrial > Soil > Riparian zone > Trees... | reverse complement strand
CAGCAGCACCAGCATAGATGTCAGCCGCCCGTCCCACACCCACCAGGTGCCCCACGCCGGGCGGCCCCACAGCGAGCCGGTGGCAAGGCACAAACCCGCGAACACCGCGCCCGGCACTGCCGCTCCGCGCGCGGCCAGCGAGGCCAGCGGATGGCGCCAGACCAGCTCGACGAAGCTCGCCACCGCGATCGCGCTCCACCCGGCCATGCCGAGCCAGGCGGTGGGCACATGGACGAACAGGATCCGCACCGTCTCGCCCTGCAACCGTTCGGCCGGGGCTTGGAAGTAGCCGTAGATGAGGGCGCCCGCGGTCAGCACGAGCCCCGCGACCAGCAGCGCCGGGGTCAGCCAGCGGGCGATCCTCAGGAAACGGGCGGGATTGGCGAGGCCGTGCATTGTCGGGAACGCGCTTATAGCCCTGACCTTGCAGGGGCAATGCCCGTCAGGCGGCGGCGCGCGTCGGCGTCGGGGCGCGGCCGATCAGCGCTTGCGCCATGCGGTCGGCGACCACGTCGGAGCGCTCGCCCCCGGCGTCGCATTCGCGCCAGATCGCGCGCAGCCGCTCGGGGATTTGCGCGATGCGCTTGCGCACTTCGTTGATGTCGCATGGCTGGCCGTGCTGGCGGCACAGGTATTCGAGGCTGACGTTGATGATCCCGCCGGCGTTGATGACGTAGTCGGGCGCGTAGAGAATGCCGCGCTCGGCGAGCAGGGCGCCGTGCTCCGGCCGGGCGAGCTGGTTGTTGGCGCCGCCCGCTACAATCGCGCAGTCGAGCCGCGCCACGCCCTCCTCGTCGAGGATCGCGCCGAGCGCGTTGGGGCTGAACACGTCGCAGCTGGTGCTCATGATCGCGTCGGCCGCCACCGCCTGGCCGCCGACCTCGCCGGCAAGCGCCTTGGCCCGGGCGGCATCGACGTCCGCCACAATCAGCTTCGCGCCTTCCTTGGCCAGCAGCCGCGCCACGCCGCCGCCGACGCTGCCGCAGCCCTGCAGGGCCACGCGCACGCCCTTGAGGCTGTCCTGGCCAAGCTTGTGCGAAACCGCCGCCTTGATGCCGTGATAGATGCCCATCGCGGTGAACGGGCCCGGATCGCCGCCCGGAGCCCCCTCACCCGCCGGCAACCCGCTGACGTGGGCCGTGCGTTTGGCGATGGCGATCATGTCGGCGGCGCTGGCGCCCACATCTTGCGCGGTCACGTAACGCCCGCCCATCGCCTCGATCGCGTCGCCGAACGCGGCCACCATCGCCGGGGTCTTGGCGCGGCTCTTGTCGAGCAGCACGACCGCCTTGCCGCCGCCCATCGGCAGCCCGGCCATGGCGTTCTTGTAGCTCATCCCGCGCGACAGCCGCAGCGCGTCGCGCAGCGCGCCATCGGGCTGGGGATAGTGCCAGAACCGCGTGCCGCCGGCGCCGGGGCCCAGGTGCGTCGAATGGAGCGCGAAGATCGCCTTCAGGCCCGACTTTTCGTCGTCAACGAACGAGACCAGCTCGTGGGCGTCGAAATCGGGTTCGGTCCACAATGCCGTCATGTCATCCCGCCTGAAAAGCGTTGCATAAACCACGGATAATGCTGAAGGAATGGGGCGATTGACGGGGCTTGAACCCGCGACCTCCGGTACCACAAACCGGCGCTCTAACCAACTGAGCTACAATCGCCATCAGCCTGTTCCGCCGCTCCCGCGATGGGGGCTAGGTAGGCCGCCGCGCCCCACGGTCAAGCGGGATCGGCGCGGGCGCGAGCCTGTTGCACAACAGGGCGGTGCGAGCAAAGCGAAATGTGCGGATTTTCGCCACTCACGCAACTTTATTACCGGCGCTCGCCAAGCTATCACGCCAGCGATGACGACCGCGCTTACGACTCCCATAACGACTCCGGGCGAGACCACTGCCGCGCGCCTGATGGCCCATCCCGGCGTGCGCCGCGTGCCCTCGCCACGCATCGAACTGTTCGACCGGCCGGGTTTCCTGCCGCCCGAACTGTGCACGCAGCTGATCGCGCTGATCGACCGCAACCGCCGGCCCTCGGAAATCGCCGATCACAACGGCGACCACTACTTCCGCACCAGCGAGACTTGCGACCTCGATCCGGCGGAAGCGGCGACGCGCGACCTCGAGGCGCGGCTGCTCGCCCTGAACGGCATCGATCCCGCCTATGGCGAGCCGGTCCAGGGCCAGCGCTACGAGGTCGGCCAGGAATTCAAGGCCCACACCGACTACTTCGAGCCCACCGGCGTGGACTTCCACAAGTTCTGCTCGGTCGCCGGGCAACGCACCTGGACCTTCATGGTCTACCTGAACCCGGTCGAGGCCGGCGGCGCGACACGCTTCAAGGTGATCGACAAGCTGTTCCGCCCCGAAACCGGCAAGCTGGTGGGCTGGAACAACCACCGCCCCGACGGCACGCTCAACGCCGCCACGCTCCACCACGGAATGAAAGTGCGCAAGGGCGTCAAATATGTGATCACCAAGTGGTATCGGGAGAAGCCCTGGGGATGGTGACTTACGGGGAGTTGAAACGGGAAGCGACGATCCATGACGGCGCGACGCTCGTCGGCACGGTCGCCCTCGGCAACGCCGATCCAAGCATGGGAGTGGCCATGGGAGTGTTCAATCCCACAGGTTTATACGACCCAGCGCTGCACGCGAACGACCGCGGCGGCGATGACGTTCGCGGGTATCCGTTCGTGCGCGATCTTACATTGCGGACCGAAGGCGAACTTTGGCCCGTCGAGATTTCATTGATGGATTATTCCAAACACTTGCCGGACGACGAAAGGGCGCGCGAGGTCCATGTCTTTTTCAAGACCTGGCAGGACTGGGAGCGGTTCTTCGCCCGAGCAGAAGACGAAAATTGACAGAGACCGCCAGCATCCGATCCGGCGCCTGCCACTGCGGCGCAGTCAGGTTCACCGTGCTGCTGCCCGAGGAACTGCGCGGCGCGCGCTGCGACTGCTCAATTTGCGCCACCAAGGGCGCGGTCACCGTGGGTACGCCGCTCGACGGGCTCGCCATCGTCGAAGGCGAGGACCAGCTCACGCTCTACCAGTTCAACACCGGCGTGGCGAAGCACTGGTTCTGTTCGCGCTGCGGCACCTACACCTTCCACCAGCGCCGCTCGGACCCGAACACCTACGGCGTCAACGTGGTTTGCCTGGGCCTCCATCCGTATCACGACTTCCCGGACGTGGCGGTGGCCGACGGTATCCACCACCCGCGCGACACCGGTAAAGTCCGCCTCGCCGGGCGAATGAAATTCGAGCCATCCGAATGAAAAAGGGCGGCCCCTCGGGACCGCCCTTCGAAATCTCGTACAGATCGCCGCTTACTTGGCTTTGAGCGACAGTCCGCCGAAACGCTTGTTGAACTGCGCCACGCGGCCGCCGTCCTGCAGGCGCTGCGGGCCGCCGGTCCAGGCCGGGTGGCTGGTCGGGTCGATCTCCAGCGACATGGTGTCGCCTTCCTTGCCCCAGGTGGAACGCGTCTGGAACTCGGTGCCGTCGGTCATCTTGACGTTGATCGTGTGGTACTCGGGATGGATATCGGCCTTCATGGCAAGCTAGTCCTTGGTGCGTTTGGCCGGTACCGACCGGCCGAGCAATGTCGAGAAGACGCGCCCCATATAGAGGGCCGCCGCGAAATTCAAGGGATCACGCTCTTGGCGAATTGAGTGCTAAGACGGATGCCACGATATGCGACGATAGGATTGTTAATGTCTGCCCTATCCTTCTTTGAAATCGTCGGCCTTTTTGCAGGCTCTTCCGTGCTCGCGGCGATCATCAATCAAGCGATCAGCGCGTTCCGTGAGCATCGTAAGACCAACAAGGAAGCGGCCTTCTCCGCGCTCTATGTCGCAATCGCCTTGGAGGATTACGCCAGCACGTCCTCTTCCGAGATTAGCGATTCCGAGACCTTCGAAAGTTCTAACGGCCATGCCGGACAAGGACACGGCAATGTGCCGGAGCTACCGGAATTTCCTGCTTCGGTCGAATGGAAGCCCTTCGGTATCAAGGCGACCACCAGCGTACTTAGCTTCCGAGTCGGCGTCGACAACGGGCGCGCGATGATTAGCGACATGTGGGACTTTTTGGACGAGGACGACGTTGTGCCGCTCGTCCGACAGGAGACGGCAAGGCTAGGCCTGGATGCACTGGGTTTGGCGATTGGCCTCCGTCGAAGCTGGGGTCTGAGTCCGGTCGACTACAGCTCGGATTGGAACGTGAAGTCCCATCTCGAGGGGCGGCAGGCTCACTACAACGTCCGACGCAGAGAGCAGGAAGAGCGCAATCGTCAGCTCAACGACGAACTGATGAAAGCCCTTCCGAGTGCTGCCGAAGAACCCGTTCAAGTCCCCGAGGTGAAGTCTTAATCGGGGTTGCCCGGCACACCGCTCAGTCTTCGGTGAGACCCGGCATCGGCTGCTTGGCCGTGATGACCCAAATGTCGGGACGGATAGCCTCAGACCCGTGCTCGCCGTCAGTGAAGACTAAGCCGCTGTACAAGAGAAAGCGCCACATCGTGAGATGCGGATCGTCGATGGCTTGCTGCGCCTCATAGAGGATAAGATCGTCGCCCAGGCCCCGCGCGTACGCGTTGGACCGACCAACAAACAGGCGTCTGAGAATTGCGTCATGCTCTTCGATTACGTGGCCTGCACTCACGGCGTAGGTGGCGGGGATGACCACGCCGAAATGATGTGATGCCAGCCCGCGAACAACGTATCTCATGTAATCATACAGCCTGGTGCCATCGATGGGCAGAGCCATACTCGGATGCCTCTCGTCACCTTCCAGAAGTTCGATGGGCAACTGACCTTCGGCGAGTTCGCGGTGCAGCTTTTGGTTCTTGGCGAGACGGCCAGGCACCATTTCGCTGAGCATCGAGCCGGCCTTGTCGTGGCGGCTACCGAAAGGAAGCACTGAGAGCAGGTAGTGTTCGAGTTCGGACTTGGAGCGATTGCACGCCTCGCAAGCACTCACTTGTGGAAGATCAGCTCGTGACGAGACTGGAAAGAACCCGCGAGCGAAAACGTGATCGCCTGTTTCTCCTGCGTCCCCGCAATAGGCGCAGGTGCCACCCTTGAACCGTTTGCTCATGAGCGCTCGATGTATCCCGCGTCACGCGTCCTTGGGCGGGTCCGCCACCATGGCCGTAAAACTGACTTCGCAGGTCACCTTGCCCTCGACGCTTGCCTTGCCCCAGAACTTGCACACCCGGGTGCGCTTCTGGATGAAGCCGACGTGGAGGTCGAGCAGGCAGCCGGGCTCCACCGGAGCGCGGAACTTGGCTTCGTCGATGGCCATGAAATAGACCAGCTTGCCGCTGCCGGCGAGCTCGAGCGTCTCGATCGCCAGGATCGCCGCAGCCTGGGCCAGCGCTTCGATCTGCAGCACGCCGGGCATGATCGGCCGGCCGGGGAAATGCCCCTGGAAGAATGGCTCGTTGAAGCTGACCGCCTTGACCGCGTGAATCTCCTCGTCGACCTTCAGGCTCCTGACCTTGTCGACCAGCAGCATCGGGTAGCGGTGCGGCAGGGCATTGAGGATTTGCGCGATATCGTAACTCCGCGCCGCCTCGGTGTCGCTCATGCCCTGCCCCCGTGTTCTTGAGCTTTAGCGGCCCTGGACCGCCGGGGCTGCAGGTTGCTCCTGGGCCGCCTGCGCCTGGCGCATGGCCTGGATCGTGGCGATGATCTCCTGGACGTTCTGCCAGACCTCGTACGACTGCTGCTGCGGCCGCCAATCGGCCGGCGGGGTCGGCGAGACCGTGGGCAGGAGCTGGTCGAGCGCGGCGATCACATCGTCGGTGAGCACGGCTTCGTCCGGCGCGTAAGTGACGGCCTGCGGCGACAGGATCATCTGCACGTTCTTCTGGGTGATGACCTGCTGCAGCGCCGCGCCGTACTGCATGGCGATCTGTTCGACGACATAGATCTGCGCCAGGCTGATCGGCTGCTCCTGCTCGGAAATGGTCTGGTTGAGCGTCTGCAGCTGCTGCACCAGGGCGGTATTGGCCTGCGCCGCGGCGGTTTCGGCCTCGCTCAGCTGCCCGTCCCGGTCGGTGTCGAACTGCTGCATCAGCTGCGCACGCTGCTGCTGGGTCTGCTGCAGCTGGGTGATCTGCGTCACATAGGTGGCGTTGATGCGGCCATAGGCATCGGCAAGCGCCCTGGAGCCGACGATCGCGGCCGGCGGGTTGGTGATGCCGATGCCATTGACCTGCGCCAGCGCAGGGGTGGCCATGGCGGCCGACAGCGCAATCGCGGTGCCGGCGCAAAGAAGCAGTTTCATCAGAATTGGGTTCCTACGTTGAATGAGAAGAGCTTGTGGTCGTCGCCTTCCTGCTTGAGCAGCGGGTAGGCGATATTAATGCGGAACGGGCCGAACGGCGAATTCCAGTTGACCCCGAAGCCGACCGTCACGCGCGGCATCTTGCTGTTGCCGTAGAATTCCTCGGAGAACGGCGGCAGCGTGTTGCCGATGGCAGTGTTGTTGGGGCTCGTCAGGCAAGCCGGCGGAGCGGGGTTGACCGGGTTGGTGACGACATTGATCGCGGTGGGAATGCAAGTGCCGCTGGCGTTGTCGGCCTCCGTGATCTCGGTGTAGAGCGCATTGCCGTTTTCATCGCGCTGCGGCAGGAAGATACCCTGCGGATAGGGGCTGTTGGTCAATGTCGGGGTCTTGACCCCGAACACCGAACCAGCGTCGATGAAGATCGACGGGCGCAGGCCCAGTTCGCGCGCACCCGAGCCAAGCGGAATCTCGAGCTCGGCCCGCGCGAAATAGATCGCCGTGCCGCCGAGCGCGTCGTCCTGGTTGCCACTGTCGTCGAGCGGCAACAGCGACGCGACGCCGGCATCGTCGACTTCATAGAACCGGCGGATCACGCGCGGCCCGACGCCGCGGATGTCGAAACCGCGGATTTCCGGCTCGCCGAGGAAGAAGCGATCGGTCAACTGCACGTCGTCGACGCCCGGACCGCGGTTACGCAGGCCCTTGATGTAGCCCGATTCCGCGGTCACCGAGAAGATCCACCCCGGCATCGGCTGCCAGTACTTGGCAACATTGGCGGTGATGCGAGCGTAGCGGGTGGTACCGCCCAAACCGGCGAAATCGGCGCTGACCGACCCGGTCTCGCCCCGCGTCGGGCGCTGGCGGCTGTCGAGCGAATTATGGAGCAGCGACAGGCCGAGCAAGGAGCTGGTCCGCGTGCCGATCGCATCGCACAGATAACGCCCGGCCAGCAGCGGCTCGCAGGCCCGCACGCCGTCGCCGTCGAAGTCGCCGAAGAACAGGTTTTCGTCGACCGAGATGTTCTCGTGGTTGAAGGTGTAGCGGGCCAGGCCGCTCAGGTATTCGGTCAGCGGCACGCCGACGCGCACCTGCATGCCGGTGGTGGCGCTATCGTAGGTCGCGCTGGCGCGGTCGTAATAGCCGTTGTTGTAGTCGCGGCGGTAGATGTCGACGCCAGCCGAGATGTTCTTGTCGAACACATAGGGCTCGGTGAAGCTGAGGTTGCCCGAGCGCGAATAGCGCGAATAGTTGAGCCCGAGGCCCACCGTCTGGCCGCGGCCGCGGAAGTTGCGCTGGCGGATCGAGCCCTGGAAGACGAAGCTCTCGAGGCTCGAGAAACCGGCCGAAAGCGATAGCTCGCCGGTGGCCTGCTCCTGGACGTTGGCCTCGAGCACGATCCGGTCGGGCGTGGCGCCGTCGACCTGGTCGATCTCGAAGTTCTCCTGGAAGTAGCCGAGCGAGTTGATCCGCGCGGTCGAGCGGTTGACCGACAGCGAATTGAACGCGTCGCCTTCGGCGAGGCGGAACTCGCGGCGCACGACCTTGTCCTGCGTCAGGGTGTTGCCGTTGACGTCGACCCGCTCGACATAGACGCGCGGCGCATCCTCGATGACGAACGTGACGTCCATCGTCAGCGTCTCGCGGTTGCGCTTGAGGTCGGGATTCACCTCGGCGAAGGCATAGCCGAAGGTGCCGGCGGTCTCCTGCAACTGCTCGTTGGTGTCCTCGACCAGCTTGCCATCGAAGAAGTCGCCGGTCTCCATCGGCAGGGCGCTGGTCATCGCCGTGGAGTCGAAATCGCGCAGCTGGCTTTCGACCGCGACGTTGCCGAACTTGTAGCGCTCGCCTTCCTCGACCACGTAAGTGATGATGAAGTCGCGCTTGTCGGGGGTCAGCTCGGCGACGGCGGAGACGACGCGGAAGTCGACGTAGCCGTTGGTCAGATAGAACGCGCGCAGCTGCTGCTGGTCGTAGGCCAGGCGGTCGGGATCGTAGCTGGTGGTCGAGCTGAAGATCTTCAGCAGCGAATCCACCTGGGTCACCATCTCGCTGCGCAGTTCGCCGTCGGAAAACACCTCGTTGCCGATGATGTTGATGGCGCGGACCTTGGACTTGGGTCCTTCGTTGATCTCGAAGATGACATCGACGCGGTTCTGGTCGAGCTGGACCATTTGCGGCTCGACGGTGGCGGCGAAGCGGCCCTGGCGCTTGTACAGCTCGATGATCCGGGCGACGTCGGCGCGGACCTTGGAGCGGGTGAATATCTGCCGCGCGGCGAGCTTGATCTCGGGCAGGATCTTGTCGTCCTTGAGGCGCCGGTTGCCCTCGAGCACGATGCGGTTGATGACCGGGTTCTCGACGATCGTGATGACCACGTCGCCGTTGTTGAAGGCGATCGAATAGTCGGCGAACAGCTCGGTCGCGGCGAGGTCCTTGAGCGCCTGGTCGGCGAGCGCGGCGGTATAGACCTGGCCCGGGCGAATCTGGACGTAGCTGACGATCGTCGCCGGCTCGAGCCGCTGGGACCCGGCCACCGCGATCGAGCGGATCACCTGGTTCTGCGCCGACGCCGGGGCCGGCGTCGGGGCTGGAGCCGGTGGGACAGCAGGAGCCGGCGCGTCCTGGGCCAGCGAGGCACCGGACAGCCCGGCCAGCATGGTGCACCCCAGCAAGGCTGCGGCGAAGTGCGAGGCTGCAGAAGTCTTGGCCTTACCGCTCATTTTTTGTCCATTTTTGTCCGACACGTCGTGTCCTGTTTCCGCGCGGTTCAGGCTAGTCCCCGAGGGGCCGTCAACCGCGAACGCGGCGCGAATTGCGCCCTTGCCCGATGCCGGGCGAGCTATCAAGCGAACTTGCCGGGAAATGCGCCGCCGCCATCCTTTTCCCCGTCCCGCAACCGCCGGACGGCGCCTGCTTGCCGCCTAGCCGCCGAACCAGGGCAGCGAAGCGATGTCGTTGATGGTCACGAACAGCATCAGCGCAAGCACGAGGGCTATGCCGGTCCTGAACGCCCACTCCTGACTGCGCGGGCCCAGCGGCTTTCGACGGACCGCTTCGGCCGCGTAGAACGCCAGGTGCCCGCCATCGAGGGCCGGGATTGGCAGGAGGTTAATGAATGCCAAGTTAATTGAAATCAGGGCCACGAAATTGACAAATGCAATGGGTCCCAGGCTCAGTTGCTCGCCCGAGAATTTAGCGATCTTGACCGGCCCGCCCAGCTCGCGAACCGACCGTTCGCCTGTGATTATCTGGCCGATCCCGGTGACCATCATGCGCACTAGCGCGACGCTGTGCTCGCCCGACAAGACCATGGCCGACCCGATGCCAACAGGCTCGTAGTCGAACGGCGCCGAATAAACCCCGAGCCGTCCGACGCGGGAGCTGTTGCCAAACCGGTCGCGCTCCACGACGTCGGCCAGGGTGAGCGGAAAATCGAGCCGCCGGCCAGTCCGTTCTACGGTCAGGACCACGTCCTTACCGGGATACATCACCACCTTGCCGGTAAGGTCGTCAAACTCCGCCACCCGCTCGCCATCGATGGCGACGATGCGGTCACCAATCTCGATTCCGGCCTGCTCCGCCACCGATTCCTTGGCAAATCGATGCACCAGAGTGCTGTCGGCGGGATCGACCAGGACCGGCCTGCCTATGAACACGAAAAAGGCCGTGAAGATTGCCAATGCGACGAGCAGGTTGGTGACCGGCCCGGCGAGCACGATCAGCGACCGCTTCCACATCGCCTGGGCGGGGAAAGTGTGCTTGCGTTCCTCCTCGGGCAGCGCGCGCCAGGCGGCGTCGGGCTGGCTCGTCGGGCTCATGTCGCCGGCAAACTGGACGTAGCCGCCGAGCGGCAGCGCGCTGAGCTTCCAGCGCGTGCCGCGACGGTCGGTGTAGCCCACCAATTCCTTGCCGAAGCCGACCGAGAAGGTGTCGGCCTTCACCCCAAACCAGCGCCCGACCAGGTAGTGACCGAGTTCGTGGACGGTGATCAGCGGACCGAGCAGCAGCAGGAAGCCGACGGCGTACATCCAGAAGGGCGGGGATTCGAACACGTCAGACAGGCTCCAGCATTCGGGTGGCACGCATGCGCGCGTCGGCATCGACGGCGAGAACGTCGGCGAGGCTTGCGGGCGCGGCGGGCAATTCGCGATCGAGGGTCTGCGCCACCAATGCCGAAATATCGGTGAACGCGATCTGACCGGCGAGGAAAGCGGCGACCGCGACCTCGTTGGCGGCGTTGAGCACCGCCGGCGCCGCGCCGCCCGCCGCCGCTGCCTCGCGGGCAATGCGCGTCGCCGGGAAGCGCTCCTCGTCGGGGGCGAGAAAAGTCAGCTCGCCGATGGCGGCCAGGTCGAGCGGGGCGCACGGCGTGTCCATCCGCCGCGGCCAGGCCAGCGCGCTGGCAATCGGCACACGCATGTCCGAGGGCCCAAGCTGCGCCAGCGTCGAACCGTCGCGGTATTCGACCATCGAGTGGACCACGCTTTGCGGGTGGATCAGGATGCGCAGCTTATCCAGCCCGACCTGGAACAGGTGGTGCGCCTCGATCACCTCGAGGCCCTTGTTCATCATGGTCGCGGAATCGACGCTGACCTTGGCCCCCATCGACCAGTTGGGATGCGCGACTGCCTGCGCCGGGGTGGCCGCGCGCAGCTGCTCGTGGCTCCAGCAGCGCAAGGGCCCGCCGCTCGCGGTCAGCGTGATCCGGCGCACGTCGGCCGGGTCGTTGCCGGCGAGGCACTGGAAGATCGCGTTGTGCTCGGAATCGACCGGCAGCAGGGTGGCGCCGTGCCTGGCCACCGCCGCGATCATCACTTCGCCGGCCGAAACCAGCGCTTCCTTGTTGGCCAGCGCGACGATCCCGCCCTGCTCGATCGCCGCCATGGTTGGGGCGAGGCCTGCACAGCCGACGATCGCGGCAACGGTGACATCGTCGCCCAGGCTGGCCGCCTCGACCAGCCCGGTGGTGCCGCCCGCGGCCGCAATGCCGCTGCCGGCAAGCGCCTCGCGCAGCGCGGGCAGGCAGCTCTCGTCCGAGACCACCGCCAGCTCGGCGCCGAACTCGCGCGCCAGCACGGCCAGCTCGGCCGCCTGGCTGCGCGCGGTCAGCGCGACGATCCGCCACTCGCCCCGGTTGCGCCGCACCAGGTCGAGCGTCGAGGCCCCGATCGAGCCGGTCGCGCCGAGAATGGATATGGTGCGGGTCATGCCGAAATCATCGAATATCCGCTGGTCATTGCCGTCAACAGACCAATGACGAAACAGACGGCCAGAAGTCCGTCCACCCGGTCGAACAGGCCACCGTGTCCGGGAATCAACTTACCCGAAGCGTTTACACCGGCACGGCGCTTCATCCAGCTTTCGAGGAAGTCCCCTGCCTGCGCGACCACGGCGATGATGGAGCCGGTAATGACAGCCCAAATTAGCATCGAGTCTGGCGGTCCAAGGCTCACAATGCCGGAACAAGGACCATCGAACTGAAAAACTCCGGGGGGCAGGATTGGCCGCGGGTAAAATACCCTGCAAAGGCCACCCTCCCAAGCAATAGGAAAGATCGCAAGGATCGCAGCGGCCCCCAAGACGCCGCCGAAAAGTCCGGCCCAAGTCTTGGAAGGGCTGATTGCAGGGGCAATCTTCGGGCCACCGATTGCCCTTCCGGCAAAATATGCCCCGATGTCGGTGCCAATCACCGCGCCGACGATCATCAGCGCTACTCCCGTGCCTTCGAACTGGCCGTGTACACTCAACAGAGCGAATACGGCGCAGCCTACGTAGCCGAGGCCTCCGAGGATCCAGAACGTCTGTGGCAAACCCGGCGCAGCAAAACCTCTCACGAGTCCTCGCCACTCCCAAAGTACACCAAGCGCCACCAACGCACACAAGGCGGCCCAGAACCAGCCCCCCAGCCACAGCGCTCCGCCCGCCACCGCCAGCATGAAGATCGCCGAGAGGGTCCGCACGCCGAGGATCGAGAGGCTGCGCGTCGCGATGCTAGATCACCATGTTCGAGGCGATGAAGCCCGCCACCAGCACCACCGGGATCAGCCCGTCGATGCGGTCGAACACGCCGCCGTGGCCGGGGATCAGGCGCGAGCTATCCTTCACCCCCGCCCTGCGCTTGAGCCAGGATTCGAAGAAATCGCCGGCCTGGGCAAGCACCGCCATTCCCGCGCCGAGCGCAATCGCGCCAGTCACATTCTGCGGCGACAGGTTGAGCCCCAGTTCGAAGCGCGGCCAGGCCAGCGGCGCGTCCATCGCCCCGACCCAGACGAACACCCAGATCACCGACGCCGCCATGCCGCCGACGAGCCCGGCCCAGGTCTTCGACGGGCTGATCGCGGGTGCAATCTTGGGCCCACCGATGGCGCGGCCGGTGAAATAGGCGCCGGTGTCGGTGAACACCGTGATCCCGACCACCATCACCAGCAGGAACGTGCCCGCGCCGACGAGGATCGCCGCCGCGAGCCCGAAATAGGCCGCGCCGGCCAGCCAGGCGAACAGGCGCACGGCCGGGTTGGGACTCGCGCGGACCACCAGCAGGGCAAACTCGACGAAGGCGACGAGGGTGACGAGCACGATCAGTCCGTCGAGCGCCAGCCCGCCGATGCCCACCGCCAGCGCCGTCACCGCCAGCATCACGGCCGCAGACGCCAGCCGCACCGGCAGCTCCGACCGGGTTGCCAGCACTTCACCTGCCGCCATAGCGCCGCTCCCTTTGCGCGAAACTCGTCAATGCATCTGCTAAATGCGCGACGGTGAAATCCGGCCACAGCACTTCAGTGAACCACATTTCGGCATAGGCCGCCTGCCACAGCAGGAAATTGGACAGCCGCACTTCGCCCGAGGTGCGGATCAGCAGGTCGAGCGGCGGCAGGTCGGCGGTGTCAAGGTGGGCGGCGATTGTCTCGGGCGTCACCGGGCCTGTTTCAGCCGCCTTGGCAGCGGCACGGGCGATTTCCTGCTGCGAGCCGTAGTTGAGCGCCACGGCGATGGTTTTGTCGCCCCCCGCGGTCTGCGCCAGCGCATCCTCGAGCATGGCGACGATGTCCGGCTCGAGCCCCTTGTAATCGCCGATGATCTTCAGCCTGACGCCATTGGCCACGAAATCCGGCAGGTCGCTCCTGATGAACCGGCGCATCAGCCCCATCAGGTCGGCGATCTCCTCCTCGGGCCGCTTCCAGTTCTCCGACGAGAAGGCGTAGAGCGTCAGGCATTCGAGGCCCAGCGGACCAAGCCCGCGGACCAGGCTGCGGACCGCCTCGACCCCGCGCTGGTGCCCCATCGCGCGCGGCACATGATGCCGCTTCGCCCAGCGCCCGTTGCCGTCCATGATGATGGCGACGTGGCGCGCACCATGGTCGAGCCTGTCGCCATAATCCTCAGCCAGTGCGCCGCGCTTCACCATATTGTCACGATACCAGAAAAAGCGCCGCTCAGGTGGTCAGGATTTCCTTTTCCTTGTGCGCCATCGTCGTGTCGGCCTCGCCGACGAAGCGGTCGGTCAACTTCTGGACCTCGTCTTCCTTGCGCTTGCGGTCGTCCTCCGAGATTTCCTTGCGCCGCTCGTCTTCCTTGAGCGATTCCATGCCGTCGCGGCGGACGTTGCGGATCGCGATCTTGGCCTTTTCGGCATACTGGTGGGCGAGCTTGGCCAGCTCCTTGCGGCGATCTTCGGTCAGGTCGGGGATCGGCAGGCGCAGCGTCTGGCCGTCGATCATCGGGTTGAGGCCGAGTTGGGCATGGGCAATGCCCTTTTCGACCGGGATCACGTTGGCCCGGTCCCACACCTGCACACTGAGCAGGCGCGGCTCGGGCGCCGAGACCGTGGCGACCTGGTTCAGCGGCATCATCGAGCCATAGACCTCAACCATGACCGGATCGAGCAGCGCCACGTTGGCGCGGCCGGTTCGAAGGCCCGAGAGGTCGTGCTTGAGGGCCTCGATCGCGCCGGCCATGCGGCGCTCGATATCGGCCTTATCGTACTTGGGCATCTTAGCCTTCCTTCACTATCGTCTGCACGCCCTTGCCGGCGAGGACGCGCGCGAGATTGCCCTTCTCGCGAATGGAGAAGACCACGATCGGGATACCGTTATCGCGGCACAGCGCCACGGCGGCGGCATCCATCACCTTGAGGTTGTCTGCCAGCACCCGGTCGTAACTCACAGTTTCGAAACGGGTCGCTTTCTTGTCCTTCTTCGGATCGGCGTTGTAGACACCGTCGACGCTGGTGCCCTTCAGCAGCGCGTCGCAGTTCATTTCTGCGGCGCGCAGCGCGGCGCCGCTGTCGGTGGTGAAGAACGGGCTGCCGACACCTGCGGCGAAGATCACGATCCGGCCCTTCTCGAGATGGCGCTCGGCGCGGCGGCGGATTACCGGCTCGCAAATCTGGTCCATCTCGACCGCCGATTGCACGCGGGTGTGGACACCGATCTGCTCGAGCGCGTTCTGCATCGCCAGCGCATTCATCACGGTCGCCAGCATGCCCATGTAATCGGCCTGCGCCCGGTCCATGCCCGCTGCCGCCCCGGCCATGCCGCGAAAGATGTTGCCGCCGCCGATCACCAGGCAGATCTCGAGGCCCGTCTCCTTGGCCGCCTTGATCTCCTGTGCCAGCTCGGCGACGAACGCGGGATCGAGCCCGAATTGCCGATCGCCCATCAGGACCTCGCCCGACAGCTTCAGCAGCACGCGCTTGACGGCGGGCATGGTCATGGGGCGGGATTCTCTCCGGAAGGTTCGCGATTTGCGGCCCTTATAGAACGGACGGGGGGTGTGCCAAGTGCATCAAGGCGCTTGCCAAGCGGACGGCTGGAACCGATCCATCGGCCATGACGAACGGAACGAAGATACGAAAGCGGTGGATCGCGCTCGTCCTCGTGCTGTTGGCCGTGGTCGCGCTCGGCACGAAAGCCTGGCACGACACGATGAGCGATCCCGTGGTTCGCCGCACCACGGTCGAGCTGACGCAATTGCCCGCCGGAACCGCGCCGCTGCGGATTGCGCTGCTGTCCGATATCCACGTTTCCGGCCCGGACATGCCGCCAAGCCGCCTGGCGGCGATTGTCGAGCAGGTGAACGCACTGCACCCCGACCTGGTGCTGATCGCGGGCGACCTGGTGAGCGAGAAGCGCACCGCGACGCACATTTACACGGCGGCGGAAGTCGTGGCCCCGCTGGGCAAGCTCGACGCTCCGCTTGGAGTCATGGTCGTGCCCGGCAACCACGACCACTGGTTCGACCTGCCAGCGCTCGCTGCCGAATTGCGCCGGCACGGGATCGTCATGCTGGCGAACGAGGCCCGTCGCGCCGGGCCACTGGTGATTGGCGGGCTCGACGACGAACACACCGGCCAGGCCGATGTGGACGCGACACTGGCGGCGATGGAGCAGCTGGGCGGCGCACGGATCGTGCTCAGCCACAGCCCGGATCCGTTTCCGAGCCTGCCTGGCTCGGTTGGGCTGATGCTGGCGGGACACACGCATTGCGGCCAGATCGCCTATCCGTGGGGCGGCGCGCCAGCGCACCTGTCCGATTATGGCGACCGCTACGGCTGCGGGCGGATCGACGAGCAGGGCAAGGTGCTGGTAGTCGGTGCGGGCCTCGGCACCAGCCTGATCCCCCTGCGCCTGTTCACCACGCCGGAAGTGTGGCTGATCGAAGTGCGGCCGCGCTGCTGATTTTCCTACAAACCGCGCACCTGCTAGCCTCGCATCGGCTCCCTTCGACAGGCTCAGGACATGCTTTGAAATTGTTGGATTCGCGAAACCGGGCTGCCGAAAAAAGGAAAACAGCAAAGTGTCACCCTGTCGCATGGCCCAATTTTGGCCGATAACCGCCTGAAAACTAAGCGATGATCGGAAACACAAATGTCCGGATCAGGGTGACACTGTGTCACCCAAAGCCTGACTATGCGGCAAAGAAAAGGCCGCCGAACCTTTCGGTCCGGCGGCCTCCCAATTTGTTTGTGCCGGCTGCTTCAGCCCGCGACGGCCGCAGCCACTTCCGCCGCGAAATCGCTGGCTTCCTTCTCGATGCCTTCGCCGAGCTGGAAGCGGACGTAGTCCTTGAGCACGATGGCGGTGCCCGCAGCCTTGCCGGCCTGGGCGACCACGTCAGCAATCGGTGTTTTGTTGTCGATCACGAAGACCTGGCTGAGGAGTGCGTTCTCCTTGGCGAACTTCTTGATCGCGCCGTCGACCATCTTGGCCTGGACGTCGGCCGGCTTGCCGCTCTCGGCCGCCTTCTCGGCAGCGACCTTGCGCTCGCGCTCGATCACTTCGGCGTCGAGGCTGTCAGCGTCGAGCGCCTGCGGGAACGCCGCGGCGATGTGCATGGCGAGCTGCTTGCCGAGCGGCTCGAGCACCTCGGCGCCCGCCTCGCTCTCGAGCGCCACCAGCACGCCGATCTTGCCGAGGCCCGGCGCCTGGGCATTGTGCATGTAAGGCACGATCAGGCCCTGGCCGATGGCGACGCTCTTGACGCGGCGCAGCTGCTGGTTCTCGCCGATGGTGGCGACGTTGTCGGTCAGCTTCTCGGTCACCGTGCCGCCGCCCGGATAGGCCGCATTGCGCAGCGCCTCGACGTCGTCATTGGGCTGCGCCAGGGCGACCTCGGTGGTCTTGCGCACGAAGTCCTGGAACTGCTCGTTCTTGGCCACGAAGTCGGTCTCGGAATTGACCTCGACCGCAACGCCCCGGGTGCCGTTGACCGCCACGCCGACCAGGCCCTCGGCCGCGGTGCGGCTCGATTTCTTGGCGGCGGCGGCGAGGCCCTTGGCGCGCAGTGCGTCGACCGCGGCCTCCATGTCGCCGGCGGTGTCGTCGAGCGCCTTCTTGCAGTCCATCATCCCGGCGCCGGTGCGCTCACGGAGATTTTTCACGTCGGCGGCAGTATAGGCCATTGTCCTGTCCTCTTGGATAAATTCACGGGCGCCGGGCGGTTCAGGACCCGGCGCTACATATTTTCGGTGGCGAAGCGGTCAGGCTTCGGCGGAGGCTTCGTCCGCGACGGCCAGTTCTTCGACCGCGGGCATCACCTCGGCAGCCGGGGCTTCTTCAACCGCGGCCGCTTCCTCCGGCGGAGCGTCGAGCGAGCCGACGTCGGCGCCCGAATCGACCACGCCTTCATGGCGCCCGGTGGTCGCCGCTTCGGCGATGGCCTCGCAATAGAGCCGCACCGCGCGGCTGGCGTCGTCGTTACCCGGGATCGGGAAGGCGATGCCGTGGGGATCGACGTTGGTGTCGAGGATGGCGACGACCGGGATGCCGAGCACGTTGGCCTCCTTGATCGCCAGCTCTTCCTTGTTGGCGTCGATCACGAACATCACTTCGGGAATGCCGCCCATGTCGCGGATGCCACCGAGCGACATCTCGAGCTTCTCGCGCTCGCGGGTCAGCTGCAGCACTTCCTTCTTGGTCAGGCCGGTGGTGTCGCCCGAGAGCTGCTCCTCGAGGCTCTTCAACCGCTTGATCGAGTTGGAGATGGTCTTCCAGTTGGTCAGCATGCCGCCGAGCCAGCGGTGGTTGACGAAGTGCTGGCCGCACTGGCGCGCGGCCTCGCGGATCGGATCCTGGGCCTGGCGCTTGGTGCCGACGAACAGCACCTTGCCGCCGGCGCGCACGGTGGCGGCGACGAAGTCGAGCGCGCGCGCGAACAGCGGCACGGTCTGCGACAGGTCGATGATGTGGACACCGTTGCGGCTGCCGAAGATGTACGGCTTCATCCGCGGGTTCCAGCGGTGGGTCTGGTGGCCGAAGTGTGCGCCGGCCTCGATCAATTGCTGCATGGAGACGGTGGGTACCGCCATAGGTAATTCCTTTCCGGTTATGCCTCTGGAAAGCGGGGAACCAGCCTGCGGAGATCCCGCGGCGGGCACCGGTGCGAAGTGCCTTCCATGTGAATTTGCCGACTTTTCCGCGCCCGAAGCGGTCCCGGATCGGTCAGCGGAGGGGCGCTTAGCGGGGCGGACCGGAAAAATCCACCCTCAAGTTGGCATGAACAGCGCCCTGCCCTGGCGAAACCCGCTTGACACTAAGAACAAATCATGAACATATGCTCGGCAATGGAACACTGGTTCCACTAGGTAGTTTCCTCATGGCTCCCTCGCACGGGAGCAGCCAAAGGATCGTTCCGATGCTGACTTTCGCAATCTCGGTGCTGTTTGGATTGGTTGCCTTTGCGGCGCTGGCCCAGATTTACGCATCGGTGAGCCATGGCGTTCGCCGCGCCAGGCTGATTGCCGCCGAGCTCGCCCGCCAGCCTAGGCCACTTCTCCGGTCCGATCGGCCGGCGATGGCCCGGTTCGCGACCGCCTGACCTGCGCATAGCGCCAGAAGCTGTAAGGCATCAGCGCCAGGTACCCGATCGAAATCACCGCCAGCGTCCACCACGGCTCGGTCAGCAGCGCGGCGAAGATCATCCCGGCAAAGGCGATGGCCAACAGGCGGATGTCGCGGCCCGGCCGGATCAGGCCCCAGCTCAACGTCGCCAGGTTGGAAATCATCAGCCCGGCAATCGCCGTCACCCAGATCGCCACCAGCACCGGCTGGCGGAAAATCTCTTCGCCGCTGCCGAGCCACAGGTACATCGGCAGGAACGCCAGCCCCGCCGCGACCGGTGCCGGTATGCCGGTCAGGAACCCGACCGACTTGTGCGGCTGGTCCTCGACATCGATCCGCGCGTTGAACCGCGCCAGTCGCAGCGCACAGCAGATGGCGAAAGCCAGCGCCGCGAACCAGCCGAACCGCGGCAGGTCCTGCAGGGCCCACAGGAACAGCACCAGCGCCGGCGCCATCCCGAAGCTGAGCGAATCCGCCAGGCTGTCGAGCTCGGCCCCGAACCGCGACTGGGCCTTGAGCAGCCGGGCGATCCGCCCGTCGATCCCGTCGAGCACGCCGGCGAGGATGATCGCGAACAGCGCCTTCTCCCAGTCGCCCTGGATCGCGAAGCGGATGCCGGTCAGGCCCGCGCACAGGGCCGCGGCGGTGATCGCGTTCGGGATCACCGCCCGCAGGGTCAGGCCGCGTGCCGCGGCGGCCGCTTCCTCGACCTCGTGTTCGCTGGCCTTGGGGCCCAGCCACGCCGGCCCCAGCGGCAGCTCGTCGTCGGGCTCACCAGGAGGCTTCACTGGTTGACCCCCTCGATCAACTGTTGCCGGCCGATCTCGGCAAGCACCGTCTCGCCGGCGATCACCGTCTGGCCGAGCAGCACTTGCGCGTCGGTGCCGGCCGGCAGGTATACGTCGACCCGGCTGCCGAAGCGTATGAGCCCGATCCGCTGGCCGGCGGCGACGATGTCGCCCGGCTTGATGAACGGCACGATCCGTCTGGCCACGAGCCCCGCGATTTGTGTGCAGCCGGTCGGCCGCCCATCGGGCCGTTCGATCAGCACATGCTGGCGCTCGTTCTCCTCGCTGGCCTTGTCGAGGTCGGCGTTGAGGAACTTGCCCGGGATGTAGACCACTCGCCGCACGGTGCCGCTCACCGGGGCGCGGTTGATGTGGACGTCGAACACCGACATGAAGATCGAGATGCGCGTGACCGGCTCGATACCGAGCCCGGGGTGGCCGCTGCCGTCGCGCCCCTGCAGCTCGATCGGCGGCGGCACCTGGCGGATCAGCGAGACCAGCCCGTCGGCCGGCGCCAGCACCAGGTTGTCGCCCAGCGGCACGACCCGTTCCGGATCGCGGAAGAACGCGAACACACCGGCCGAGAGCATCAGCATCGGCCAGCCGAGAATTTCCCAGTCGAGCAGCAGCAGCGTCACCAGCGAAGCCGCAACCGCGATCAGGCCGAACTTGCGCCCTTCAGGGTGGATGGTCGGCCAGCGCCACTCGGCTTCGCCGCGGCCTCGGTTGTCACGCAGTTCTCCGGCCATCCGGTCGATCTAGGGACTGGCGCGCACGGCGGCAAGTCGCCGGTTCGATTATCGCGGGGGCGGCGATGGTGGACAGGGCTGGATTGAGGCCTGCGGCCCCGTCTCCGCTGCGCTCCGACTCCAACCCAGCGTGCGCCCGCTGCGCGGTCGCCGTACGCTGGTTCTGCCGCGTTGCGCCAACGGCTCCGTCGTTCAGCTTAGCCGGGGCGGCGATGGTGGACAGGGCTGGATTCGAACCAGCGTACGCTTTCACGGGCAGATTTACAGTCTGCTGCCTTTAACCACTCGGCCACCTGTCCACCGGAGCGCCGGAAGGCGGGAGAACCCGCAGCGAATGGCCCCGCGATGGGGCCGTCCGGCCGAGACGGCGCCAAATGGCGATGTGCCGCTTGCCTGTCAATGGCCGCGCTGGCAGGAGGCCGGTCACATGGCCAAACGAGGCGAACAGCGAAACCTGCGCGGCCGCGCCGGTCGGATGCAAGGGGGGCGCGGCTCGGGTCGTGCCGGCCAGGGCCAGGTGCGCCTGTGGAGCCGACACGCGGTCGAGGCGGCGCTGGTGAATCCGGAACGCCGGCATCGCAAGCTGTGGGCCACGCGCGAGGGGATCGCCTCCCTGGACGGTGAGCTGCCGCCCAACTTCCCGCTCGAGTTCGCCGAGGTCGCCGATCTTGCCCGCCTGGTCGCGCGCGATGCCCCGCACCAGGGGCTGGTGCTCGACTGCGACCCGCTCGAGGATCGCCACCTCGACGAGGTGCTCGACGGCGCACCGGCCCGGCCCCTGCTCGTGCTCGACCAGGTCACCGATCCGCACAACGTCGGCGCGATCCTGCGTTCGGCCGCCGCCTTTGGCGCCGCCGCGCTGATCACGCAGGACCGCCATGCGCCGCCCGAAGGAGGCGTGCTGGCCAAGTCCGCTTCGGGTGCGCTCGAGGTCGTGCCGTGGGTGCGGGTGGTCAACCTGGCCCGCGCGCTCGAGCAGATGGCCGAGGCCGGCTACTGGCGGCTGGGGCTTGCCGGGGAGGCGAGCGCAAACCTCGCCGAAGCCCTGCCCGACGGCCCGGTGGCGCTGGTGCTCGGGGCCGAAGGCGAAGGCATGCGCCACAATATCGCCGCGCACTGCGACGCCCTTGCGCGATTGCCGATCAGCGATGCTATGGAGAGCCTCAACGTATCCAACGCCGCGGCGATTGCGCTCTACGCCGTGGCGACCAGGGGCTGAGCGCGAACCTTGGGGGGACTACAATGACGATTTTCGCGCGCTGGAAGGCGGCCGCAGCGGCTATCTTTGCAGCAGCCGCCACCCTGGCGCTTGCCGCCTGCATCGTGGCGCCCGGCACCTTCCAGGCAACGCTCGACCTGCGCCGCGACGGGCAGTTCACGTTTACCTACGAGGGGCAGATCTATTTGCTCGCCTTGAGCCAGCTGGCCGACATGGCAAGCGAGGCCGACGGTGCGGCCGGGGACTTTGTCGAGCAGCCTTGCTACGACGACGAAGACTTCGACGAGCGGCCATGCACCGAGGAGGAAGTGGCCGAACAGCGCGCGCAATGGGAACAGGCGGCCGAGTCCCGGCGGGCTTCGAACGAGCGGGATTCCGAAATGTTGAAGGCCATGCTCGGCGGCATCGATCCGGCTGATCCGGAAGCGGCGGAAGAGCTGGCCGTACGGCTGCGCCGCCAGGAAGGCTGGAAGCGCGTCGACTATCGCGGCGACGGCCTGTTCGAGGTCGAGTTCGCGCTGACCAGCCGCATCGGGCACGACTTCTCGTTCCCGACCTTCGAGCGCTTCCCGATGTCGAACGCCTTCGTCATCGCCAACTTGCGCCAGGGCAACACGGTCCGGATCGAGGCGCCCGGATTTTCCGCGCAGAGCGGCGGCGGCAATCCGTTCCAGGGCATGATGACCGGCATGGCCGGCGTGTTCGGCGCGGTAGCCGCGGCGGAAGCCGGCGGCGAGATGCCCAAGTTCCCCGAAACCGAGGGCACGTTCCGCATCGTCACCGACGGCCGGATCCTGGCCAACAATACCGACGAAGGGCCGGTCGACAGTGCCAATGGTCAAGTGCTGGAATGGAAGGTCAACAAGCGGACGCAGTCGCCGCCGATGGCGCTGATCCAGCTCGGCGGCTGAGCGCCGCGCTCAGGTAGCGCATCAAGAAAGCGAAAGGGCCGCCCCGCAGTGGCGGGAGCGGCCCTTTGCACGACCGGCCATCCCCTGGCCGGCGCGGCTCAATCCCTCAGTTGCACGAATCCTTCAGGCCCTTGCCCGCCTTGAACTTCGGCTGGGTCGAGGCCTTGATGGTCATCGGCTCACCGGTCCGCGGGTTGCGGCCGGTCGATGCCTTGCGCCTGGCGACCGAAAATGTCCCGAACCCGACCAGACGCACTTCGTCGCCCTTCGACAGCATGGTGGTGATGGTGTCGAACACGCCTTCGACCGCTTTGGTCGCGTCGCTCCGCGAAAGGCCACTGGCATCCGCGACGGCACCGATCAATTCGTTCTTGTTCATGTGCGGAAGAACCCCCTCAATGGTGTTGCGCGGCTCAGACCTGGAATCGCCTCGCGATGGGCCAAGAATTGAGCGAGTTTTGCCGACGCTGTCAAAGGCAAAGCCGCAGGATGGCGCACATTTGCGGGATTCTTGAAGTGTTTGGCGGCCAACGAGTCATTGGCGTGGCGCCCGCTCCGGCGGCGGCTCAATTTCGCGGTGTCGACGCACGTCGAGTCGCTGCATCGCAGCAGACTCGTTCGGCGGCCGGATCAGTGCGCGACGGGCGGCGGAGCCGTGCCGGAAACCGCCTGGCTGGGCTGGCTGGCGAGGTCGTCGGCCTCGGTCCACTCGATGGTTTCCGGCATGGTAACAAGCGCGTGGCGCAAGACCTCGTCGATATGCGCCACCGGCACGATCTCGAGCCCTGCCTTCACGTTGGCGGGGATTTCGGCGAGGTCCTTCTCGTTCTCCTCGGGGATGAGGACCTTCGAGATCCCGCCGCGCAGCGCCGCGAGGAGCTTTTCCTTCAGCCCGCCGATCGGCAACACGCGGCCGCGCAGCGTGACTTCGCCGGTCATCGCCACGTCCGAACGAACCGGAATGCCGGTCAGCGTCGAGACGATCGAGGTGACCATGCCGATGCCGGCACTAGGCCCATCCTTGGGTACCGCGCCTTCGGGCAAGTGGATGTGGACGTTCTTGCGCTGGAAGATCGAGGGCTTGATGCCATAGGCCGGTGCCCGCGCCTTGACGAAGCTGAAGGCCGCGGCGATGCTTTCGGTCATCACGTCGCCGAGCTTGCCGGTGGTGCGAATTTCGCCCTTGCCCGGGGTCGTCACGCTCTCGATCGTCAGCAGCTCGCCGCCGACCTCGGTCCAGGCCAGGCCGGTCACCGCGCCGACTTGCGGCTCTTCGTCCGACTTGCCGTGGCGGAACTTTCGCACCCCGACGAAGTCGCCGAGGTTTTCGGGCGTGATGGTGACGCTCTCGACTTTCTTCTCGAGAATCTGGCGCAAGGTCTTGCGCGCCAGCCGCGCGATCTCGCGCTCGAGCGTGCGCACGCCGGCTTCGCGGGTGTAGTAGCGGATGAGGTCGCGCAGGCCCGCCTCGGTCAGCTCGAACTCGCCGGGTTTGAGCCCGTGCGCCTCTATCTGCTTGGCGATCAGGTGGCGCTGGGCGATCTCGACCTTCTCGTCCTCGGTGTAGCCTTCGAGGCGGATCAGCTCCATCCGGTCGAGCAGCGGCTGCGGCAGGTTGAGCGTGTTGGCGGTGGTCACGAACATCACGTCCGAGAGGTCGAGGTCGAGCTCGAGATAGTGATCCTGGAAGCGGTGGTTCTGCTCGGGATCGAGCACTTCGAGCAGGGCCGAAGCCGGATCGCCGCGGAAATCCTGGCCGAGCTTGTCGATCTCGTCGAGCAGGAACAGCGGGTTCGACGCACCTGCCTTGCGCAAGTTGGTGACGATCTTGCCCGGCAGCGAGCCGATGTAGGTTCGGCGATGCCCGCGGATTTCGGCCTCGTCGCGCACGCCCCCCAGTGACTGGCGCACGAACTCGCGGCCGGTCGCCCGGGCGATCGATTTGCCGAGGCTGGTCTTGCCCACGCCCGGCGGGCCGACCAGGCACAGGATCGGGCCCTTCAGCTTGTTGGTGCGCGCCTGCACCGCGAGATACTCGACGATCCGGTCCTTGACCTTGTCGAGCGCGTAGTGGTCCTCGTCGAGCACCTGCTGCGCCTTGGCGAGGTCTTTCTTGAGCCGGCTCTTCTTGCCCCACGGCAGGCCGAGCAGCACGTCGAGGTAGTTGCGCACCACGGTCGCCTCGGCGCTCATCGGCTGCATGGTCTTGAGCTTCTTGAGCTCGGCACTGGCCTTGGCGCGGGCTTCCTTGGACAGCTTGAGCGTGTCGATCTTGCCCTGCAGCTCGGCGATCTCGTCGATATCCTCGCCCTCGGCGCCGCCGAGCTCGTTCTGGATCGCCTTCAATTGTTCGTTGAGATAATACTCGCGCTGGGTCTTCTCCATCTGGCGCTTGACCCTGCCGCGGATCTTGCGCTCGACCTGGAGCACACTGAGCTCGCTCTCCATCACCGAATAGACCATCTCGAGCCGCTTTAGCGGCTCGGGTTCGGCCAGCAGCGCCTGCTTGGTCGCGACCTTGGCGGCGAGCGCGGCGGCGATGGTGTCGGCGAGGCGCCCGGCGTCGTCGATCCCGGCGAGGTCGTCCTCGATATCGTCGGGCAGCTTCTTGTTGTGCTTGGCGTAGTCGGCGAACTGCTCGATCGCCGAGCGCATCATCGCCGCGACTTCGTTGCCGGCGACAGCCTCTTCCTCGATCGGGTCGACTTCGGCGGCGACGTAACCGTCATGCCCGGCGAGCTTGAGCAATCGCGCCCGCGACCCGCCTTCGACCAGCACGCGCACGGTGCCGTCGGGCAGCTTGAGCAGCTGCAGCACCTGCGCCACCACGCCGACATCGTAGAGATCCTCGCGCTCCGGCTCGTCGCAGCCCGGATCGAGCTGGGCGAGCAGGAAGATGTCCTTGTCGCCCTCCATCGCTGCCTCGAGCGCCGCGACCGACTTGTCGCGCCCGACGAACAGCGGCACGACCATGCCGGGGAACACGACGATGTCGCGCAGGGGGAGAAGGGGGAAAGAAGTCGTCATATCAGTTTAAGTCCGTCCGATCCGGCGGCCGGCAGGGGCCGCCTTGCTTGTCGGGAATATGGGGACCGCGCGCCGGGGCCGCAATGCCGTTCAGCCCCGAACTTGTGGACGTGAACAGTCGCTGCCGTCAGCCTTCGCTCGCCACCGCCGCCTCGGCGGCCTGGAAGCCGATCCTGGTGTGTTGCCCGTCGCAGAACGGCTTGGTGGTCGAGCCGCCGCAGCGGCACAGAAACACGCGGCTCTGCTCGCCGAGATCGTAGAGATTGCCATCCCCGTCGCGCAACTCGAGCTGGCTGAGATCGCAGGTCACGAGATAGGGGCCGTTCTTCCGCGCTACGATTTCGAGGGCCATTGCGAACCTCCTCTGTCTTCCTCCCGTCAGGTCAACGCGCGGCGTGTCCCGTCTTTCCCTAACCCATTCCGGGCAGGTTGAACCCTGGCGGCAGGCCCATGCCTTGCTGGACCGCCTGCATCTCGCGGGCGGCGGCCTGGTCGGCCTTGGTGCGGGCGTCGTTGAAGGCGGCGGCGATCAGGTCCTCGAGCATCTGCTTGGCGTCTTCGTCCCCCGGACCCACACCCACGAACAGGCTGTCGTCGATGGCGACGCCGAGCAGACGGCCCTTGGCGGTGCAGCGGATCTTGACCAGCCCGCCGCCCGAAACGCCCTCGACTTCGACGGTGTCGAGCCTGGCCTGCGCCTCGCCCATCCGCTTCTGCAGGGTCTCGGCCGCTTCCTGGGCCTTCTTGAGCATTTCTTCCATGTCCATCAGGTCTTGCTCCATTGGCGGTCGCCCTTCGGGGCGTCGCTCTCGTCGACGAATTCGGCTTCGGGAAAGGCGGCGAAGGCCGCCTCCACCAACGGGGCCTTGCGAATGCGATCGGCCTCGGCCGTCCTGACCTCCTCGGCCCGTTCGCGCAGTGTCGGCACGCCGTCGCCTTCGCCACGCTCGACCTGCCAGCGCTCGCCGGTCGCCTTGAGCAGCGCGTCGCGCAGCTCGGGCGCGGGGTCGTCGGCGAGGCCCGGCGCGAGCGAAAAGACCAGCCGGCCCTGCGTGAGCTCGATCACCCGCAGCCAGTCGCGCATCACTTGCGCCACGCGCAGCTGGCCGGCGCGTTCGACCCGGTCGCACAGCTCACTCCAGTCGAGCGCGGCCGTGGGCGCCACCTTGCCGGCATCGCCGCCGTTCGCGTTACCGGGTGAGGCACTCGCGGCAATCTCGCCGAGCTGCTTCGCCAGCGTGCCCGGATCGGGCAGGTCGGCTGCGTGCAGCGCGCGCAGCAGCGCCATCTGCGCCGAGACCAGCGGATCGGGCGCAGCCCGGACCTCGTCGTATCCCTTGAGCAGCAATTGCCACAATCGGTGGACCTGCCCGGCGGAAAGCCTCGCCGCCCAGTCCTCGATCGCCTGGCGCTCTTCGGTCGTCGGTGCATCGGCACCGGCGCCGCCGATCTGGGTGACGGCCACGCGGTGAGTCAGCTCCATCAGCGAGCGGACCAGCGCCAGCGGCTCTACCCCGAAGGCGTATTGCCGCTCGACTTCGGCCAGCATCGCTTGCGGGTCGCCTTCGAGCAGCGCAGCAAAGAGCCGGCGCAGCGCGGTCTTGTCGGCGAGGCCGAGCATGTCGCGGACGCGTTCCGCCGTGATCTGGCCGCCGGCATCGAGGTCGGCATGGGCGATCGCCTGGTCGAGGATCGAGAGCCCATCGCGGCTCGATCCCTCCGCGGCTCCGGCGATGATCGCCAGCGCCTCGGGCTCGGCCTCGACCCCTTCCTGGCGGCAGATCGAAGCGAACTGCTGCACCAGCAGGTCTAGCGGAATGCGCCGCAGGTCGAAGCGCTGGCAGCGCGACAGCACTGTCACCGGCAGCTTGTCGACTTCGGTGGTGGCGAACAGGAATTTCACATGCGCGGGCGGCTCTTCGAGCGTCTTGAGCAAGGCGTTGAACGCCGGTTTCGACATCATGTGGACTTCGTCGATGATGTAGATCTTGTAGCGCGCCGAAACCGCCGCATAGCGCACCGCGTCGGTCATCGCGCGAACGTCGTCGATGCCATTGTGGCTCGCGGCGTCCATCTCGATGACGTCGATATGGCGGCCCTCGGCGATGGCGACGCACGGCTCGCACACCCCGCACGGGTCGATGGTCGGGCCACCGGTGCCGTCGGGCCCGACGCAATTGAGCGCCTTGGCGATCAGCCGCGCGGTGCTGGTCTTGCCCACCCCGCGCACCCCGGTCATCAGGAAGGCATGCGCCAGCCGCTCGCGCGAAATCGCGTTGGCGAGCGTCTGCACCATCGGCTCCTGGCCGATCAGCTCGGAAAAGGTCTGCGGGCGATACTTGCGGGCGAGCACGCGATAGGGCTGCGCGGCGGCTTGCGGCGGGGGAGCGGCGGGAGGCGCTTCGGCGGGGCCGCCGAACAGCGCCGACTGGCCTGCGGCCTCGAGCTCGGCGGCGCTCGGGACGGTTTCCGCGCCTTCCGGTTGCGGAAGTTCGCCGTCCAGCTTGTCGCCTGAATCACCCATGCGGGCAAAGGTAGGCGGTGAGGCCGATATTGTCATGCGGTGATGGGTGGAAAAAGGAGCCGGGCGACCCGCTGCCATCCGTTGTGGCTGCTTCCTTCCGGACCTGACCAGGTTGGCGGACGCGAACGTCCACCCGACTCCCGGGCGGGCATATGGCGGCGGAAGGGCGGATTTGCAAGAAATCTGCGAGGCGGTAGGCTTGGGCCTACAGCGAAGGGGGATGCAGCAATGGAACAGTCCGACAGGCGCGCGTGGGGGATCACCGCCTTGCGCATTGTCATCGCCAGCCTGCTCGGCATCCACGGCTGGTTTCGCTTCACCCAGGGCGGCGTTGCACCGTTCGGTGAGTGGCTGACCAGCCAGGGCATTCCGTTCGGGCCCTATGTAGCAGGCGCCGTGACCGGCTGGGAGATTCTGGCGACGCCGCTGCTGGCGATCGGCTGGCGCGTGCCATGGCTGTGCCTCGTTTTCGCGGCGATCTACGCCACCGGGCTGGCGATGGTGCACTGGCCCGAGGGATGGTTTGTCGTCGGCGGCGGTCGCAACGGCATGGAATACAGTGTGCTGCTGCTCGCTTGCCTCGGCGTGCTCGCCTTTTCACACCTGCCCGAACGGGCGGCAGCGACTTAGCGGAAGTTGTCGGCGTAGGCCTGCAGCGTCAGCCGCTTGGCCGGCGGCTGGTGGACCGTCGCCTCGATACCGTGCTTTTCGGCATAGGCGAGCGCGGCATCGCGGCTCGGGAAGCGCAGGCGCAATTGGCGCTGGGTGTCGCCGCTGCCGGTCCAGCCCATCAGCGGATCGGGCTTGTTCGCCTCGGCAGGCACGAAATCGAGCACCCACTGATCGCTCAGCGCCTTGCCGGACTGCATCGCGTTCTTGGGACGCTGGTAGATACGGGCCTGCATGGCCGAGCCTTTCGGGCGGATGGGGCGCGAAATCAAGAGCGGAGGAAAGCGCTTTTCGTCTTCAGGCTCGGCGCCTCGGTCCACGGTTCCTCGGGCCAGCGGTGCTTGGGATAGCGGCCCTTCATCTCCTTGCGCACCTCA